>Ga0126342_10000425_pt1 | contig 44767 bp, 44 predicted proteins | sample Cyp1metagenome_FD_92528 | JGI IMG/M metagenome (GOLD analysis project Ga0126342, IMG submission 92528) | Coral microbial communities from Lord Howe Island, Old Settlement Bay, Australia - Cyphastrea 1 metagenome | ecosystem: Host-associated > Invertebrates > Cnidaria > Coral ...
ATATATAATATATTATATATAATATATAATATATAATATATTATATATAATATATAATATATATACAATATACAATATATAATATATAATATGTTATATATAATATATAATATATAATATATAATATATAATAATTATATAATATATGATATATGATATATGATATATAATATATAATATATAATATATAGTATATAATATATAGTATATAATATATAATATATAATATATAATATATATTATATATATAATGTATATGTATAAGATTTATGTAAGTATCCGCTTATTGTGTCTGTGTGCACTATGTATAGACTGTACATGTAAGCACGCAGTGACAGTATAAAGTGAACATGTTGCAATGCACAGTCATAAATGGCAATAGGAGCACAACGAATTGACGTATAGCGAAGCTTCTGCGACGAGTCAACTTCTCAGTTGCAAACTCTCCACCAGTGCTTTCGCATCTTCTGTTGCAGCAGGCTGCACACCAGCGAGCTCAGCCTACTGCGCACTGCTAGGCCCTAATAGGCCCTGCTAGGCACCCTACGAAAGGCTTTCTGGCAGCAGTTCAATGCAAAGAGAGCCACGAGCCTCTGAAATCGCTCGCGAGAGCTGCTTCAGGCAGGTGTCCTGATCAAAACTGACGTGTACCGTGCATGTGAAAGTATGTGAAATATAATGTGAAATATACTTAGGATATCTTAGGATTGCTCAGGTGTCAGTGTGGTTCAGTGATTAGTTCGGTGTCTCCCCAAACGAGGGCATCTCCGCCTGCCGTTGACGAAAGCTCGCCTCCTGCAATGAAGCCTGAACAAATCGAAAGCTTGGAATATCTTGGAACACGTTTGGAACAGTCAAAACTCAAACCACGCCGCACAGCAAAAGAATGGCAAAACTTAATAAAGGCATGGCAGGAGATGTAGTGACAATGTATTAAAGACCCACACAATACCTATACAAATACAGTGGACTCTTGAGGTCGGCATCAGTTTGCGTAATGTCTTTGGATCAAACACCTGTAATTGTATGTCGACTGTATGTACTGTAATTATTGTGTTTGTCCTGGTCCACTACTCCACTTGCCAAAATGTCCTCTTCAAAACTCTAGATTCTATATGTGGCGATGCATGCGTCTATCACTGGCGCACAGCTAGAGTTATTTCCACTTCAAAACCGATCTAAGGAAGAATAATATGTCTTTCGCCATCCTGTCCCCTTCCAACAGGATTTCTTGCCTCCGACTTGGATCAGAATTGTTCTATGTAAGCCAATCTGATGCTAAACATCTGCTAATTTCCTTGAATTGAATCAGTGACAGCGGTCAGAATCAAATCATACCATGAGACTTGTCCAAGTTGACACAGCTAGGAGAGGCAAACTTTCCCAAGAGGCATAAATAGTCATAAATGCTGATTGCGGTGTCAGAGGGACAAAAGACCATGTCTTATCGCATCAGTGTATTATGCATGTGTATACATGTACATGTATACATATTCAGTGCATACAAATATACAAATACAAACCGTGTGTTTATGTGACTTCCATAATGTGTACATATGTACACATTGCGAATTCCTTGGCTTCTGTGTTTTTAAGGATGATGAGTGATGATGAGTGAAGCAACCATGTCGTTCCGTGATTCGAAGCACTTATGATGTATATATATATATATATGTATATATATATATATATGATTATATAATATCATATATATATATATATATATTGTCATATATATATATACAGAGATATGTATGTATATATGTATTATATATATATAGACACCAGTGTTTCTCTGGCCAACCTCGGTTGAACTCGTAGTGGAAGTTGATTGCCTAGCTCACCAACACTCTGCCAGAGTGGTTTGGAAACGATGCAGGTAATGCAGGTAAACCGTTTCTAAACCGTTGAAAGCGTTTAAACATGTTTAAACCAGTCAACGGTCAACAAAGGTCAGCAAAGGTCTAGTCACTCTAGTCAAGTCCATGCCAAGTCAAACGATGCATCTCCACTTCTCAGCTGCCCACCGGCTCAGTTGTCCCAAGCTTCCGTCCAAGCAGGTACGCAGCTGGAAGGTGAGCTCAGAAAGCTGCCGGCTCAACCGGGCAACTTCGGCTTCAGCACCTCATTTTTCACATGAATCACATGAAAATCATGTGAAAATTACACCAAAATCCCTCCAACCCTGCCAGGCCAACCAATTATTACGGCAATTCACATCATCCAAAAGATTCAAAAAGAGTGTTGCTTGGTGCCCGGTTGCGGTTAGACCACAAACTCTGCAGTAGAATTTCTTGGGGAGCATGTTCTCAAGAGCTTGTGCGAAAGATTCAACAGGGCCCAAACCAATAGAAATCAATCATGGACTTGTCTCGATGCCTCCCAATTAATGTGGTCTATATGGTCCATATGGTCCATACAGGCATTCGCGGATATTCTCAGGGAATTGTTCATGAACCATAGCCTTGAGCGTCACTGAGATGCTGGCTCTGAGCTCTGCGGTCGGGCTGTCTCCATTTGGCTAGCAAGCGCCGCCCACTGACCTTCGCTCATAAATCACAGAGATCACAGAAACACATGAAAAGAGAAGCTGTTGAAATTCTTGACAGGATGAGGACGGGACAAGGCGTTACTTTGTCCCTTTGTCTCAACTTTGTCTCAAAGCATCTTAGAGAAACTCTTAGAGCCACACCCTCAACTCCGCATGAATTCCCATCTTCTGAGCACCCTCGATTGCTTGTTCAAGCCTCAAGGTCCATCTGCGCTCATGTTTCAAATTGGATTCAAGGATGCAATTTCGACACCGTACAAATATGTACAAATAATACAGTGGTTCCAAATGACAGCCAGCACCAAACATGACAAGCTTAGAGCAGGGCTTCGTAAGGTGTTCCTCACTACCATCTTCTGCAGCCTGTCATGCGCGGTATGGTGGAAGGTGCTGCAAAGTGCCGCAAGGTGCTGCAAGATATGTGAAGCGCGTGGAGTCTGGGTTGAGCGAAAGCTTCTCCGCCAACGGCTCTGAATCCTCTCATGGAGCCTGGATGGCGGAGAGAAGGACAGTGGAGACCTGACATCCGGAGTGGCAAAGTTGTAGTGCAGCAGTGCTAGCAGTGGGCTGAGAGATGCTAAGAGTATCTGACTAGGGCCCTAGGGACTGCACGAGTTCCCTTCGGGAATCCTGCGTCACTTCTGCGTTGTCTGCCTCCACAACACTCTGTCAGGATAAAAACATCATGCTGTGAGGGACAGCCACCTGGCCGACCTAGCCTGTCCTAGTCTTGACATCACTTTGTGAAATCAGAGAATCACAGAATTGCCCCTGTCCTCATCCTCTATCCGCCTCAGCGCTGCCTTCAAACAATTCAGAGACTGCAAGTTGTCGTAGCACTATTCGGCATAAATCACATGCCTCTGCACGGATTAATAAATCTGCTGGTTGATTGACAGCATCCTCGATTTCTCCTGCAAAGCAAGGCATGAACGAGTTTGGGTCTAAGCATAAAAATGGCCAACACAGTGAAAAACCGATGAAAAAAGGGAACCAACTCCTTGCCTTCTTTGGCCATTGAGGAACTTTGCCATCCGGTGCATCAGCGAAGCATGCTGAAGGTCCAACTATACAGCACGTTCCAAACAATTCTGGGTCGTGTCCATACGCTCACTGCTTGCTTCCCACTAGATTGAAGCAATTGAAGCATTTCCCACAAGCGAATCTGGCAGAATCAAGGGTGATCAAGTATAGAAAAATTGTCAAGGGGAAGAGTCTTTGCTTGCTGAAAATCTATCTCTCCGTTTCCTGCCATCTTTCTTTCTGGCTGAAAAGCATCTGAAAATGCTCCACATAACATATATATATATACATATATACAATTATTGTAGCTATTTATATATAATTATATATAGAATATATCGTTTTAAAGTTTAAAGTGTATCATTTTCGCAAATCCATGTAAATCCAAGGAGTTCAAGCCGGCAACGAATGTGATGAATAGCGGCCAGTGTGCTTTTTTGTGGCAACTTTTGTCCAGCTAATAGAAGTGCTCCCAACGGCCCTCACTGTCCCTTCAATGGAGGAGACCTCATTCTGAGGCAGTATCTCCAGCTAATCTTCAACCCTTGTCACCTCTGTTGACCAATTCTAGGCTCCGTGCACCAGTATGACAGAGTCTCCTCGCACCTGAAACTTCAATATGTTGAAATCTGTGCATCAATGTTTATGGGTCTTACGGTGCTCGTTCGCGAACCGTGCTTCGAAATCCATGGTCTCAGGATGTCTCAGGCGCGTGCAAAAATCATTTCGATGCCCCTTCTCTGCGGCTTCATTTCGCCTTCTTCCTGCATCACAACCAGCGAATTTTGAAGTGGCCACGGTTGGCCAAGCCCTCCCGGCAAATGCTATGCTGACTATGCTCTGCTTAGCCACTGGGCTGTGCTTCTCAAATGGTTGCATTGCTGGCGACCTTGAAAAAAATGCAAAAGCGATAGCAATATCGATGGGCGTGTCATCTCGATGTCCTTTCCGGGCACCTCCTCTCTTACATAAGAAATTTCCTCCGCAAGAACAGTGCCCAAATTGCAGTTGCAATTCTGTCTGTCATGGATTGCCATATGCTTGATTCAAAGCAATCTGCCTCCACCTCACTAAGAACCATGTTCAGGTGCTGATCGTATGCATGCAGCCTGAAGCTCACGGGCAGAACACGTATCATTTAGAAGTCTCAAACATATACGGTACCAAACATGTGATGCACACGTATGATTCACACAAGTGACATCAAGTGACATAATTGTCAGCCAAATGTTGCGCCTGCCCCGAATCTCCCGATCTCCGCGGCACTTCACGAAGATTCTTTCGTCCAGATTCTGCCTAGAGGGAATGTTCGAACGAATCGTACAGTAGGTCAACAAGCTGAAACATTCAGAGAATTCTACAGCTCGTTTCATTGACTACATCGCTTCTGAAAGTCTCAAAGCGTCTTATCTTCGCTCTGAAGGCTGCGACCGTATCATGTCTAGTGGCTCCTCGATCGACAGACCCTGTGCAGCTTGACAACTTGACTGAGTGGCTCTTGGAGTTCGCCCGGCAAAAACATACACAACAGCAATGACAAAATTGACGAAATTGACGAAAAGTCAACGGCAAAATGACTTAGACTGAGGGAGATAAGCAAGATAGACCGCGAACTAAGATAAGTTCATGGAAGACTTGAGTCACTTCCACCGTTGGCCTCTGCCATCCTGAAGTCACACTGTGAAGTCACACCTGAGCTTTGCAAGAGTTTTGTCAAAGCATTTTTTGTCCATGTGTTTATATACATATTTACATGGGTTTAACTGGCTTTATATACACATGTTTAAAAGCTGCGTCATGTTCTTGGAGATTGACACTCGTGGAGCTTGAACTCCAAATGACTCACTCAGCTGGACCGCTGGATTTTGTCCAGCTTTTCTGGGCCCTTGAGCCACTACAGCTACGGTGCCATGGAATACCATGGAATACCATGGAATGCTGTAGAACGGGTTCAACTACTTTGAGTTTCCCAAACAAGTTAAGCGGCCTCTTTGTTCTCATTCAGGTATGGCTGGGTGGAAAGACTTTGAAAGTGACACGATGCAAACATTTTTTAGCATTTTGATCAAATTTTGATCCTCAAGAGCGGCTCAAACCAATGCCAATAGGCTGCCAATAATGTACATTGAACACCCATTTCTGGGCTCCGGCAGAGTGATCCATGGAAGATTCCTCCGCCAATTTAAGTGCCGGAATACAGGATTTGCACTTCGTGCACCTGACTTCTTTGATTGCATCTTTGATTGCATGTCTGCAAGTGTTTAATGCCTCGCTCCAGTCTTGAAAGCATCCTGTCGGAAGTGAGGAAGTGACTGCAGCCCAATCTCTGCACTGTTGCAACTGTTTCAACAATTCTGCCCCACACGCCTGATGATTTCCATAGAGTCCCAGCCTTCAAAGTGTATACTGAACAAGAAGCCATTGAAAAAGTAATGTAGGACCTTTTGCGAAGTCAAAGACTCTTGGAAACCAGCCTGTTGGTAATCGCTTCGCTATTCCTCTTCTGCTTGCGTCCAGGAGAACTCCCACCACCCTGAGGCGATGGAAGATTTGAAACTCGCAAGTCCACCAGTCCCTTGTGGGAATAGTGGGAATAGTGGGAATAGAGGGAATAATAAACCATAAACATCCATACACCACAAAAATGGGATACAGCAATTGGGAATGCCCACAACAAACCCCGAATGTGGCCTGCCGGAAGGCATCTTCAAGGGACATGGGAGCATCGTTCAGCACAAACCAGCTGTGCCTTGGCCAAGCACAGGAAACTACAATAATTCATCCAGAATCTCGTCAGTAATCATTAGGATTCACATGGGTTCACAAGATCACTTCAATTCGCACCTTGGCCCTTCCTCATCAAGGCGAACAATTCGGAGACCCGAATGTTGCGAATCAGCAAGTAGAGGTGGATCTCCCACACACCTGTGTTTCAGTTGTTCTTTTGTGAAAACACATCAATTTCATTCAATTTCAAGCTATCACACAAATGGGCAGTGTCGAAACCATGGTAAAAAATGCTCTATACTGGATAGCTGCTGAGCTACTAGTGATCATCCCATCGTGATCTAAAGATAAACGAATGGGAATTGCAATACAGTGCAATACAGTGCAATCTTGCAACACAGTGCTCAAGTGACCTCTTTTGTGCAAACGACAGGAACAACTAAAGCTTGCTCTGTTGGCCCTGTGCATCTGGCTTTTCGAAGTCAGGTCTAATGGAAGTCGCTACTACCTTAGCGACTCAGCGACAGTGTGGTTGCTATGAATAATTTTGAATAAATAATTCGGAATAATCATGCAACGTTGTTGCAATGAAGACTTGCGATTCATGGCAAGCGAGAGCATGCACATAATTTCTATATGAGATTTGTATGACAGACTGTGCACTTTGATGAGCTTCGGAGATCATTGTTGTCCCACTGAGATCTCGACGCCTGGGTTTGCAGTCCAGTTGATGTTACTGCCGACACCGGCGCAGGTGACTACCTTGTACTAGCACAGGTGACGCAAGCAACTACGCTGACATACGCTGACTACTCTCGGTGTTTCCGGCCTCAAGATCTTCATCCACAGCAACAGCATTGCCATGATAATGACCACAAAGCCAAATCCTGCCGTCTTGAATCGTCTTGAGTCGTTCCAGCGTTCCAGGAAGTGAAAACTTTAAATCAACTGCAGTCTAAGCCGTCTGAGAGTCTGAACGTCATTGCTCTGAGGTGGATTGGCTGGCCATGCTAATGCTGGGACATGCTGGCCTTACTCCAGCATTCTTGGCCAGCTTGACAATCCGCTCTCGAGGTTCGATTTCCCAATTGGCCCAGCCTTGCCTCAGCTTGCGCAAACACCAAGATGTGCCAAGATGTGCCCAGCATGTCTTACCCAGTCTAGTCTGGTGTTGGACCTGACTTCTGAGCCGTGCGAGTTCGATGCAATGACACAAGACAAGAGTCACGTCAACTGCACAAAGCTGCTTCGCTTACTATGCTTGGAGCCTTTCTCATGCTGCTTCAATCGGGTCAGTCGGATCAGTCGGGTCTGTTCTGAGTGATGGCACGTCTCAGTGGGCTCCGCAATAAATGGAGGAACGTGGCTCAACACGACTGCATGCTTTGGCTGCCTTTGTGCACTTTGCCAAGCCACACGCACTGCAACTGCATGCAACATGTCAAACATGATCGCTTTTCAGTGTGTTTCATGTAACATTTTCGCCCGCGACAAGGCTTTCTGAAGACGTCAAGATTTGCTATTCATAGTTTATAATTATATATATATCATTATAGATATAGATATTGGTATGTCTTTGTGAATGCGTTCAGCATTGGGTCCACATGTCATCAACGCCGTGCCTCTTTTTGAGAGCTTCAAACTGAGCCTCAATCCACGCATCCTGAGGAAGCGCAAGCTGGGTGCAAGCAGAACCACACAGATACTGAAACAATTGTTTCTACATGTTTTTCAATGGACTTTGTTTTGCAGGAATTATCATTGCGACAACACCTGGATGGACATTGCATCTGGTGGCCAGTGGCCGGTGGTCGGTGGCCGGTTGGCCTGTGGTTGGTGGTTGCCGGTACAAACAGAACTTGCTCGATAGATCCGCTTATCAACCTTTCCCTGATCGAATTTCTGGGCGGGGCCATCCCAGCTGGTCGGGGCTCCCACGGATCTTTTGCGGAGCTTTCGCGAAGCTTTCGCGGATTTTCGGGGCGGATCTTCGGGTCACATCTATATAGAAATGTGCGAATATATCGTATGCGGAAGCTATCTAAACACATTTGAACCATGTCATGGGTTCACAATGGTTTACATGAATTTACAATGTATTACTGTGTCATTAATAACATTCTCAAGAGATATCAGATGGCCTGATCTTTGCGTTGAATTTCTGTCTTCGACGAATCCATATAGAACCTGGCTGTAACAAAACAGGTTGATGCCAAAATAAACCCACCAGGTGCCGAGGCATGCATCAATCCATGAGAACTCGTTTGTAACTAGGAACTGACTCTTTGCACGTCATCTGTTGGTGTCACTTGATGGAAAACGGATCCTGCAAACAAGCCAGAAGAGCTGAGAATTGAGAACCATAAAGTATACACCTCCGACCTGTTGTGCAAGAATGTGCAAGAATCATTCACGGATCTCTCTGACCTTTGCTGATGCTAAAGTTTTTGTGAAATCGAGACCGAGCTTGACACCCAAAAAGAAAAGTAGTCATCACCTCGCCATCTGGAAAGATCTGGAAAGATCTGGAAAGATTGAACAAACATGATTGTAACATGATTGAACTGAACACCACATTTGAACGCATTGAACATCGAATAGCAGACCTCTAGAAAAACGGAATCGAAGCGCTGAGGTGTACGCCCCATCTCGAACGGTAAAGATCCAGTTCATTCGGAGTTGGAACCTACAAGAGACTCTGTAGAGATTGAAAATGATTGAAATGATTGACAGTCCGATTTCAATTTGTTCAGTGTGTAAGAAGATCTGAGAGGATCTGAGAGGCTCCGAGAGAATCTCAGAGGATCTCACAGACGAGTACGCACGACGAGTTGTTCAGAAGGATCAGAATGATCTTGAATGCCAGGCTGTCAGTGGCTGTCAGCTGGGCCTGCCCAATGTCATGATTGCCAGGCACCTGGACAGGTCACGAAGTAGAAACTTGATGAAACTGGATGAAACTAGTTCTTTGGGGCTCTTTACCGAAGTTTGTGCTTTCTGGCTCAATGTGATTGCTTTGCCTTCTGGCTCTGTGATACTTACTTGCTTACTTACTTGAGGCCCAGGGGGTAAGGGACGAACGCTAGCTTGGCAGGGAGCTTGGCACGAAAACACAATGATGCCCCGGGGGGATTGAGCCACGGCCAAACTGCTTGTGAACCAGCCACCGGGGTTGGAGGGGGGGGAGTAGTTAACTATGAAGTTTCATGCGATTGGAGATTCCAGCCGCCCAATACCTTGCTAAAACAAGAGGGACTTTAGCAGCTTTCGTGACTTACTTGCTTGCATGCTTGCTTGCTTACTCACTTCATCTTGCTTCATCTTACTTACTTCAGGCTGTCTGTAGCATTCGTTGCTTGTCTGCGTGAGGCTGAACAAGAGCTGGGCTACCAACTAAGACAATCGGGATCGAACTGTCCACTTCTCTGAGAACCTTGATGGAACATGTCCGATCGAAGCACTGAAAAACGACAAACGGATGCACTTTGTGATGCACTCTGTGACATGTCATATCTGACATGTCATATCTCTAGCTGAGATGACCTGACCTCCTTGACCGCCACTACCTGCTTTGCTGCGTTGATTGGATCTGCTTGTGGTCCAACTGGCCATGCCTAGCTTCGACTTCAACTCCCTTCAACTCCCTCGACTGGACTCCGATTTCGCATGACATCTTAATCAAACTTTCCTGAAATTCACGACAGACAACACGTTTCAAATAAGTTTCAAACATGTCGTATCAGTTCTGCAAGGTGCTTGAAATTGTCGAGATTTGCCATCAGCCAGCATAAGGCTTTCACGTTGGTCAGATCACCACTGACTAGAAGGAAACGCGGTTTCAGCCTGTTGACATGCTGCACAGCTAGGCCTCGGGGACCAATGTGAGTATGCTCACCAGACTGAAACCAGTGTTGAAACAACTCCACTCAAAACATGAAATTTTGAGTTTTGAATAATTTTAGCTGTGAAACAATGTGAACTGTGAACACCGAATCAACGGAATCAACGGAATCGTCGAAGCTGCTCTAAGCCTTCAGCTCAGCATTGCCTTTTCCTGCAAATGCGCCAGTGTCTACTTGCAAAGTCCGCAAAGCTTGTCCCAGGGTTTTTGCCAGGTGCTCCCATCTGATCTTTCAATGTTGTGTCATTGTGTCTTTGTTTTGGGGTTCTTGCCCTGATGCTTTGGTCTCGCGTGTGGCTTTGAAAGAAAGATGTGGCGACCGGGTAAGATGTCCACGGAGGAAGCTACCAAAACACAAATATTGATAGAAATTGATAGGAATTGATAGAAATTGATCCTGCACAGGAATCATACTGAAGTTGTTGAGTTGCTTGAGGGACGACAGCGTCAAACCCAAGTGCCTTCATTGCTGGAGCTGGCTGAGCAGCTCTTCGAGTGGTAGCACTAGACTATACTCGACATTTACTCAACACATCTCAACACATGCCTTGACCTATCTTGACTTATCTTGACGTCAACTGGTGCGTTACGAGCTTGCAAGAAGTATCAAACTATCACCTTTCTACTTTTGAGGACAATGGTGACATCACTGCCCAGTTTCTGATAATTGTCCCTTCCAGACCCTTTTTGTCCAAACTGGGCAGCCTCTTCCCACGACTTGTCGCCATGAAGCATGCCCAATCTCGGATGCAAAGAATACCACCACAGATTGCAAACAGCAAACTACATGCACCTCATCATCCTGCGTACTTCAGGTTCAGCAGCTGAGGATGAGGCTGAGGGTCTGCAAGTTGGACAAAAGACAAGTCACCTCGCCACTCGCCTTCCTGGCACAGAAATCATGAAATCACAATTTAAACTTGACTATCTTGACTCATTGATCTCATTGATCTCATTGATCTCATTGATCTCATTGATCTCATTGATCTCATTGATCTCATTGATCTCATTGGCTGTTTAGTGTTGCTGCCGCAGTCTCTGGCATTGTCTCAACGGTGCAAACGCAGCCGGCAGCCTCTGCGACTGTGAGACCGTCAAAGCTTCTATGATGTGCCTAGCAAGACCGCGTAACAACTGCAAAGTGCCGGGACAGGGACTTGACACTCTAAGCCGAACAGCAGATCCATGAAGGAATCTGTTGACAAATCTAATCAAGTGCAGATAAAAACATGAACGGACTAGGTCTACATAGTCTCACTTGAGACAACACACCTGTCATATCACCGCTTCCAACCTGGAACTTCATGGCAAATCGAGCAGCTTGACACACGGAGCGAATGCACCAAGCCTTGCGAAATCGGAAGTCGAAGGCCTCCCGCCTGGACAAAAGATGACAAAAGGTCAAGTCGAGACATGTGGAGACCATCTGTCACCAAAGTCCGAGATAGTCTGAGTCCGACCATTGCATCACCAAAGTTCATTGTGAATCATCATTTGTCAATCCTCAATCGTCGTACCATGTGCGTTTGTGGAACTCAATTCACCGAGGCACGTCTGATCTAGCCAGGCTTCCAAAGCCGCAGCCTTCGCGCGGCGAAATCATGCGAAATATGGATCAAAGATGATCAAAGGATCATAAGTTCATAAGGGATAAAGGATCTCAAAGTGTCTCAAAGTGGCAAAAGTCAACCGGCTCCATGAGATTTTGCACGTTTTCTGGTCGGCTGTATTCGTACCGTGCATCCACGTGCTATGTTCCCGACTGGATCTCCTTTACCCAACTTGTTATCTTCTGCGAGAAGCGCCATCAGATCGGCAGCCTATCGACAACAGGTCACATTATTCTGCTATCTTGGTTCATCTAGATTTACAAGTCTTTCAAAAAAAACTATTTGTTCTAAGCCTCCAACAAATTCCACCGAACTAATCCTTGAATGATCCCAAGTGACCACGACAGCTTTCACGCCTCATGCGGTTTTGTATCTTTAGTCCTGCAGAGGTTCAGCCTGAATCAGGAAGATTTGCGGCAGGTTTGCAGTGCTGCGCACGGTGCGTACTTGTGCATTATGTATGCACGGTGGCAGGTGTTGTGGGCGAAGTGTTGCTGTCATAATGTTGTCATCGTTGTTGTCGGCTCAATGATGAAAGCCCGAGACAACAGCTCAAATCACGTGTTGAATGGTCTCACACACCAAATCTGCGGGTCTTGGGGCCTCTCTGACTGGCACTCCCTCTCACAGATATCCCAAATGAAAACGTTTCCGGTTTGAGATACACTGATTTCAACTTATTTCAGCTTATTTCAACTTATTTCCAGGTGTTCTATTTGAAATACTTTGTCAATTGGAATGGCAAAGGATGGTGGTGGACAGGACTTTCCTGTTCTCAGGTCCCAACCCAAGGGCTCGCGCGACAACGAAATGATGCCACGAGTCCACATGCTCCACCTCCCAGCGTGAGAAAACATCGAAGATAAATGAACTGAAATAAGATAAATATGTAACATGTACATATATACAATTTACGATGTCTAATTGTATATATATATAATAATTTATATAAGATAGCTACAGTGAAATATATGTGTACAATCATATACATCATTGGAATCATATAAGTCATCTAAGAACGAAACAAGTGCCGAATTAATGTTAATGTAACTTCGAACGTTGGGAGAATACACAGTGGAAAAATGTGTCAAGAAGGGTTGAAAAGAAGACCTCCAGCAGGACAGGATGATACAGTGTATCGTTGAAAAATTCAATTTGTTTGATTGACTGGTAATTGATAATCACCATTCATTCATCCTTTGATTCATGATTCTACAAAGATTGTGGCTAAAAAATGCTAAAAACTCTGTGAATTGAAAGTGCGCCGATAGATTCATTGGTTGATCATGATTTATTATTGGTTGATTCGTTGACTGCCGTAATTGATTGAAAGACATGGTAATGAGTGACTTCTCAATTGAGTGATTGAACGAGCAGATGAATTCAAGCGAGTGCTTTGTTGAACGGGTGGGCATGCTCAATCCCGTAGGTAACTACTGACTACATGCCAATATTTGTGATGCAATGTGAAAACTGTGAAAACCCACATAGCAAACCAGCCGGGTTCCACGCATTACCCAGACCCTGCACAAGCAACGATCCTGAAATGCTCAGCCTATCAAGCTCTGCCTTCTTTCGCACATACAGTTTCCTAAAGAAAACACCGCATTTAACTGCCTGAAAAACTGTGAACATACGGCGTCTCTCCGCAGATTCTGGATGTGCCATGGTCAAAGCAAGGTACTTGTATACATGCGTATTTAATCCAACTTTAGACGCGAAATGACGCGAAGCATGTGAGTCTGACGACAACACAGTCAAACACCCCAGGCACTGGTGGCGGTTGTGATCGACAAATGCACAAGACACAAACTGAGACTGCAAAGAAACCAACTACTGTAATCGTCTTGCAACTTTAGACCATGGCACACATGATGCTGACTACTAGTAGGTGTGACCACATTGAGTCAGTGAGAATGAATAAGTTTGAACAAGCGACTGAGTGGGCGGGGGTGTGGGTTGGTGCTAAAATGAGCAAGGTAAATGTGTCGCTGTGAATTACCAACTGACTACCTGCATACGTCCGTAATTTGGGAGTTTTCAGCCAAATTCTTTGTGGACACGTTGTTAACACACACGGCCGGCCTGGCCGTCAATGACGTCATCCACCCACTCACGGTACAAGACCCACAGTGCGATGGGAACCTACAGAAGTTGGCGACTGGCACTGAACTGCGAACTCCAAAACGAACGGTCGTGTACCTTTCCAACGTAGGAACTGCAGAACGATCATCATGGATCATCTGTTTTTGATGATCTTGGGACTTGGCGCAGCGTTGCTTTTTCGTTGCATTAATCAACCTTGCATTTTCGAGGCCAGTTGCTTCATCAGTGCATCAAATGCTCTTGATGCTTTTGGAGCATCTGTTTGCCAACACAAGAATCTGGGAATCTGGGAATCTGGGAATAGAACCAAGCATGGTTGGCAACAACACCTTCCTTCTCCAAAAAGTCCTCCAACAGCAGATTTTGGCCACTCAAACGGCAGCTACAATGCATGGAGATATCGTCAATCTGTTATTGCCAAAGGATGCCAAAGGATGCCAAAGGACAAGTCTTTTTAATGTCTAAGTCTAAGTTTGATGCCTCCAGAGTTGGACACTGGGATTCAACGCGAGTCAGTTTGTTTGTTGCAGTTTGTTTGTTCCGATGTTTGCTCTGCAATCTACAATTCCCAACCTCAGGAGGAAGATGCACGAGATGGACCAGATTTAACTTCCGGGGCCTCAAAGCTAATGCGTTAATTCATTGTAATTCACTGTAATTCATGCAGTCTGAATTCTTCGATGCTTGAATTCTTGGTCTGTATAACTACCGAGTAGATGTTCCATCAAGCAAAAAAAAACAAGCCTTCGCATGGCTTAAGCAACTGCAGAAATGCCATACTGAGAAAGTCCTATCTCCGGTCCTACCTACCCACTCCAATTGTATATTCAGACTATCACGGTTCAGTTTCGCCCTTCCATGTCTCATCAACCAAGAATCCTGCCAGACTTGACAGTTGCTATGTTAACTAATGACAATCGAGACAGACTTTCAAAGGAACTAACGCTAATCGTTAACCAAAAGTGTCCATGTCAAATCAATATCAAGTGCTATACACTGATGTCATGTCTATTCAGTATGTCTTTGGTGTAGTGTCTTTTCTGGAGTTGTATCTTTCAGCTTGAATGGTGGCACTCATCTGGCACTTGTTGACCGTGCTTCTGTGTGCTCCGTTCCCTTCCCAAGCTTTGGATCAGCCAGGGCAGGTACAGAGCATTGCCATTCTCAGTGCTCTTCACCTGAGAAGAACAATGTGGAGCTTGAACGTCCAGACAATTTTTTCCAATGTTTTTTTTGAAGTTTCCTTCTTGATTTCCAAATTGCACAAATCATCTGAATCTCATGAATAGCTGCAGTCCTTCACTTTCTAAGTAACCTGCCAAACTTCCTTCGCAAAAGCACGAGAGAACCTGGCAAAAGGCTGGACAATGTGCTATCATGTCTCCAAATGTCTCCAGATGTCTCCAATGCATTTTGCGCGTGCTATATTTCTTCGTCCCCCCATTCTGAGCATCGTCGACTTGGATTTTTTCCGATTCCTTTGCCCCATTCCTCTCTGTGTCCCTTTTTCCCTCTTTTTCCCCCTGCAACTTCTCCCACTTCCCCTCACGTTGACAAGCCAAGACAAAAGTATGACAAGAACAAAAATACATTGCTTAGATACACTTGGATCATGAAAGCAGTGAAACATGAAGGAAAATCGGTTTGATTTGCCGATTCACCGCACTCAAACCCACATATAGCAATGCGAAGCAAGGACCAGTGACGCCAGCCTTGCCCAAAGTCTGCATAGTTCCAACCCTCTCCCTGAAAGCAGTCTTTAGAAAAAGACCTTTGATTTTTTTATAGGTTTTGATATGGAGGTTTTGTTGTTTGTTGGCACATCGATTGAGATGATTTAGATGTACTGGATGATAGCTATGTGAATGTTGTACTCAATGCGCAGCCATGGGAAACATCTGCTTAGATATGTTTCAAAGGAAAGCGAGCATTTGCTGCGGAATCTCACGGCAACTGAACTACAATTGACGAGCACTGCAGGTAATCGGGCAATATTCAAGCAGGGGAACACAGCTCCAAGTTTCAGTCAGCCGTTCGTAAACACATTGTGGTAAACCCTAACGGTACAGTACATAACAGCGTCTACGTCGTCAGTTGCGACAGGTTTCGTTGCAGCCACTTTTTCACCAACGTCAGGGACGCTGTGACACGTTGTTCCTGGCAGTCTTCGGTGCTGTACTTTCAACTGCCGGTTGGTCATTAACGCGCGCATCTGCGATTGCAGATGCAATAGCTGCATCAAGTCAAGGGATCCTATGTTTTAAAGAAAAAATGTAAAAAAAAATGTAAGAATATCATTTTTGATCACTGTTGATCTTTGTATATGTCTGTCTGTATGGATCCGTTTGCCAAGCAACAGAGGGAGACAAAGTAAGAGTCGCAGAGACATGCGTGTTTGCACATATGTATATATATATTTTTTGTATACATACAAGACTTCTACATAGGTGACGGAAGTTTAGAAGTCAACGTTCCGACAATATGGACAAATGGAACAGCAGACCGAAGTCAAAATGTGAAAAACACACCACGTTCGGACCACTTTTGGACGTTCAAGTGTCATTTTTCGTGGCAGGCTACACTACACCTACAACTACACTACACTACACCAAACTACACGACACCTACAACTACAGCTACAACTACAACGACAACGACAAGTGCAACGACACCACACAACTTCACCACACAAAAGGAACCACAACCACAACTAAAACTAACACTGCAACTACAACACTACAACTACACTACAACCGTAACTACAACTGCAACTACAACTGCAACTACAACTGCAACTACGTTGCGCTACACCACACTACACTACACTACACTACACTACACTACACTACACTACACTACACTACACTAAACCACACTACACTACACTACACCACACCTACAACTACATCTACACCTACAATTACAACTACACTACACCAGGCTACAACTACCTTACACTACACTACACTACACTACACTACACTACACCACACCACACCACACCACACCACACCACACCACACTGCACCACACTGCACTACAACTACAACTACAACTACAAACTACAACCACTGCACTACAACTACAACTACAACTACAACTACAACTACAACTACAAACTACTGTACAACTACAACTACACTACAGGTAGATAGATAGACAAATAGATAGGCAGAGGGAGAGATAGAGAGACACGGAGAGGTGACAGAGAGAGTTTGAGAGAGAGAGAGAGAGAGACTCAGAGCCTCAACCACCTTTCGATCCATAAGTGGGTTCGCTCTGCCATTCATTCATCACAACAACTCACCTCTCCTATAGTTTCCTTTCTGTGAAACTTCCGCCACCGCCTTGTGCGGTACTACTGGTACTGTAACAGTATGCCATAGTAGTGTTGATGTGACATATATACTGCCCATGTGCCTGTGTATGCTGGCTGAGAGTTCACTGTTCATCTTGTTCCATCTATGCAGCTACAAGATCACGCTTGCTGTTTGTGGAAACCGCAGCACCTGATCAAGGCAAGGGTTTGGATGCAACAGCGGGTCACTGTGGGCGAGGTCATGTCTCATCTGCAAGTCGCACTGAACTGTCTCACTGTGTTGCATCAAATAATCATTCAATCTACAGTTAACACATAGCTGCAGCGAAATTTAATCATTCAGTCTACTGTTAACACATAGCTGCAGCAAAATTAACAACAAGTTGCTGTAAACGTCAGTCTTTCACTAGGCTAATCCATTGCTGGATTCTCTAGACTCTAGTCATCTCTTGTCTCTCATTCTGTCATCGCCTCAACATAAGGGTGAGCAAGCAGGTCAAGCAGGTCATGCCCTGGATTCGCTCTGCTTCCTTCTGCATCATTCGCCTGATCTTTCTAAAATGCCGGTGCGATTGTCCTCGTATCAACGACTGTCGGAGGCAACTGAGATCCCTGCTGCTTTAAACGCAAACGATTACTTCAATGACTTCAGACTTCAGACTATTCCTTTAACCTGAAGGTCGAGTCGATTAAGGACGACGGTCGTTTCTGCTCAGCTCTCGGAAATCGGTTGCAATTCTGCATAATTCAGTTGGAGCGCCTCAGCCGCCACCACCACAGAAAGGCGGAGAGCCATTCAACTGTGTGTTTGATGATCCTCCTTCATGAGTCTCATGAGGCAAGAACTCTTCCACATTGAGATCAGTTGAGATCAAGTGAGATCCATACAACATGTAGCAGCGATATGCCTCACATGTTTTCACTATCTTCACTTCTCCTGGATTGATGGTCTTCACTCGCGATTTGCCTTCTACGCGCTTGCTTCCACCTGCAAGCCAATTGATTTGCAAAGCATGCTGCAGGCAGCTGAGTTCAAGCTGACCTTCTGATGGCTTGAACATCGTCTGGAAGAACAGCGCGAAGAACGAGACGACCTATGTAAAGCTTCGACGCTTCAATGGATTTGGCACTTCAGACCTTGTATGTCGATGTGTGTGTGTGTATGTATATATGAGCTCATGTACATATTTATAATATATATATATATACACACAAATATGTCAGCCGCTCTCGAACAGCTCTTTTTCCCCACAATGCTCGGAATGTCATTGGGATGGGAACTGGCGACCCGGAGGTTCAGTTGCCACATCACCACCCAGCTGAACCCCATGCGATAGTTCAGGGAGGATCTCAGCAAGAACCAGGCTAGAGAAAAGAAGCCCGCCACTTCTTCCCCCGAGCTCTCCGGGTGGGAGGGTGAGGAAATGAATTCAGGAGGAAGAGCAGTTCTCCAGCAAGGCTTGCAGCCAAAATGGCCACGTTTCGGCCGCTCAAGACACATTTACAGGTGTTACCTTCGGCCAAAAAAAGAGCAAATATGTCAGCCGCTCTCGAACAGCTCTTTTTTTCCCGAGAGCATCTGAGCGAAGGGTTCTTCTAATAGTGGGAGTCTGTCAAACATTTTCACATCTTCACATCTTCTCATCCTCACATCCTCACATCTTCTCATCTTCTCACCTTCTCATCTTCACATCTTCTATTCTTCACATCTTCACATCCTCACATCGTCACATTCTCTCTTGCCCTCGTGCTCTCTTGCCCTCTTGAAGAACCTCGATCGCCAAAAACTGAAATAAAGTTGCGATTTCTCGCGTCCGGGCGCAACCGTTTCGCACGAAATGACGTTGGATCGCCAAAAACTGTAGTAAAGTTGCGATTTCTCGCGTCCGGGCGCAACCCTTTCGCACGAAATGAGGTTCGATCGCCAAAAACTGAGGTAAAGTTGCGATTTCTCGCGTCCGGTCGCAACCCTTTCGCACGAAATGACGTTCGATCGCCAAAAACTGAGGTAGAGGGAAGGTCTCTCCTTGTCACTGCCCGGCGGCGGCATGCGTGCCTCAATGGCCCTGTCTTCCAATTCCTGGGAGAGCATCAGACATCCAACATCATCGTGGTGCCTGCAGCCTGTAGTCCTCCTATGCCAAAGGTCTCGGCCGGGGGTACGTTGAAATGCTGCCATCCGCTTCCCGGTATGCAGCCTTGGTTCGAGCGATCTTCTTCATGAAGTCCTCGAAATCACTGCCTCTGGAAATCTGAAGGCCATGGTCTCCAGCGTGGTGACCCTTTCTGACAGCAGGACCAAAAAGTCTGACTCATGGACGTCGAACGAAACGGCTGCTCTGCTGAAGGCCGCCGCCAACTGGACATCTGCGACCCCCCCCAAAAAAAAGGAAGGGGGGCTATGGCGAGACGGGCCTATCCCAACTTACTTGGGCCGAACACTCACTGGGACATCGAACACATGCGTCTCCAATAGATGTGTCAAAATTGCCACCAAACGAAAGATGACAGATTCCCAGTGGATCTCCAATACTCACGGATTAACACATGGCATGGCATTGGGGTCGCATGGCTGCATGGTAAAAATTGTTCCGACACCTTTGATTTGTAAAAGCAGTCACCTACTTGCTAGTATACAGGCTGCGGCTTTCTACTCCTCTGGCAAAGAACTGCTCAAAGCGCAGAGGTGCGCAGTATATCTGCCAAGCTATCAGAGTGGCCTAAGACCGACTCAGGTGAGCACCTCCTTGAACATTAGACGAACTCCCCGTCCTTGTAACCTCCTCGGAGCCACAAGGTTTTCCGCAGCCATCAGGCTTCCCACAGCAGCGCTCACAAAGTGAGTAATCTCCCCAGTTCTCAGAGAGGGAGAGGGCCGCAAAGTTCTTAGCTGGACCCTGGCCGGCAACTTCACCCAGGATGGGCTCATGCACTTTTCCGGCCCCAGAGGTCCATGTCCACAGCGCCAGGCTCGGCGTCGCTGTCATAGGCTCCGAGTGACCTTCCAGCGTGTCCAAATCGATTTCCTGGCGTAGGTCACGCACGCAGGCTTTTCCAAAACCCCGTCTTTGAAGGCGTCTGGGAGTTCCCTGGATTTTGGGCTCTCCCACTCCATCTTCATCCACGTAAAACGACAGCAGCATCCATGGCACTCACCGCGGCCTCGCGTGAAACACCTGTTGGAGCGCCCTCCTTAAACATATCCTCCGGACGTTCCCAACAGGACTCGCCGGGAATGAAGTTGAGGGGCCTGCCCTGGAAAACGCTGAGTGTAACTCCGTGTCTGATTTGGTTGAGGGCTTCCATCTGAAGCACGAATCACTAGGACCTGCACTTCACGCAATGGCAAGTAGAGGTCAACCATGCTCTCACTTGCTTTGCGCCAAGCCCCCTGGTACCGGATGGAACGGGTTTTGGACCATCAGCGTCGGCAGCGTATTTTTACATGAATGCCACCGCAAACGACTTGATCTCTGTTTCTGACATCGGGACAGACTTGCCAGCTGCCAGGTCTGCAAGCAATGCTTGACAAGGATAACATCCTCTGCGGAGAGGCGGCAAAAGAGCCTTTTCCGTCCCCCGCACAGCCCAGGAAGCTATGGTCTTGCCAATTTTTTCCGTGCATTGATCTCTGCTAAGACAAACCCTATCGTTGGAGGGGTTGACGGCCAACCAAGACGATGTCCAAGGCCTTGGTCCACTCTTCGTCTTGCCTGCCTTCGCCCTCAAACCCTGGATCGTTTTCCCTCCAACGACTCAGCACCGCTCTACCCCAGAAAGGGCCGTGATAGCCAAGTCACTGTGGCGTATCGATGCTTGGGTGCATAGCGCAGCTTGCCCAGGGCCAGACGACATGACATCCTTCGGCTCATCCAAAACCACTTTCTCAAGGTAATCTAAAAGGTGGATGGAGAAGGGAGGCGCCTGGTTCTTCTCAGGGGCTCGCCTGGAATAGTCACATGTAAACTTCCTGTGGGTGCTTGGTGCCAGGACATGCAAACCCTAAGAGGGCACTGAAGTGCTCGACTGCGTAAACAAAACTCAGTGGGGTCATGAACCCAACTCCTACGGTGATCAACGCCAGGATGTGGTCCTGGATTTCTTTGATACCAAAAGGGTTACTTTTCTCCGCCCCAGGGATTCGAGAGGCATGAGCCTTGAGGAGCCTTGCATACCTCAGCCCTGTTCCTGGAGAGCGGGGTTCTGTGAAAAGATGGAAGCGTTCCTCGTTCACCCCATTCCCATCCGCGGCGGTAACATGCTGGATCAAAGTCCATATCGACGTGCAAGAGGTCTATTGTCCCTTGACCTCTCCTTTTCCCTAGCCCAAACCGGCACTGCCATTTCCCCCCCCGATGAAATGAATTCGGGAGGAAGAGCAGTTCTCCGGCAGGGCTTGCAGCCAAAAAAATTGCCACATTTCGGCCGCTCAAGACACATTTGCAGATGTTACCTTCGGCAAAAGGAGCATATATATTATATATATATATAATAATATGTATATAATGTGTATGTATATAATTGTATATATATATATATTATGTATATAATGTGTATATATAATAATATATATATATATATACGTATGTGTGTGTGTTGTATATGTATATAAATCGAGATAGACATGGGGAGAGAGATGGATTATCTACTTTGTTTTTGGAATCGTATACATGCATAGATAGATAGATAGATAGATAGATAAATAGATAGATAGATAGGTAGATAGGTAGGTAGGTAGGTAGATAGAAGGAAGGAACAGGCGGACAGACAGACAGACAAACAAACAAATCAGATTGGATTGGATTGGGTTGGGTTGGATTGGGTTGGGATAAGATTAGATTGCACTGGATTAGACCAGATAAGATTTAGATTATATAGATTGGGTTAGATTGGATCGTATTGATTCATAGATAGACAGATTTATAGATGTATATATGCTAGGAATTGCCAGTAGATGTGTGTGTGTGAGTGTGCATAGATACATGTGTGATGTGTCGTAGTTTTATAAGACAAAAAGTGTCAGAGGACACTCAAACTGACAATGCCTAGCTTGTCTACTCCAATGCTGAGGAATGGGCAGACCAGAAGAATCCAGCTACGATATCAAGCGGCCCTTTGGCCCTGGAGAGTGAAGGATCACGATGAATCTAAATTGCATTAAATTGCCACATGTCTGCACATGTTGATACACCAAGTTTTCACGATGGTACCGGAGCCTCTTTTGGAGAGCAGCTGAATTGACCACTTGGCCGTTCACGATGCGAACCATTTGGGAACCTGTGGAGATCCCAACAAGGACATGCTGAGACATTCCCTAAGTATCCAATAAGTATCCTAAGCACTTACAAAAGTTGAGGATGTGAACCTGATACGAACCACTCGTGCTCTGTGCAGAAACCAGTCCGAACCAAGGTCCATGCAAATCCAGACCGCACGGCCAAGGCAAAGCGAAATGAGAAGCAGAATGTTTGGAATGCTACAGGTGCAGCATGCGCTACCTGCTATTAGCTGAGGAGGATTAGCTCGGATTTCATCATGGGCAATGCCATCCGGCCCGAGGGACAATTCAGTGACTGTACACTGCTTTCTGTTATGATAAGACACTTCTGAACAAATCTTCCAAGCCGAAAACAAGCAAGGATCATCGTTGCAGCAGTCATCGCAAATGCGTGCATTGATCTGAACCAATGGACCTCTATCCAAATCTGCTACTCAACAAAACTTCATGCAAAAACATCTCCAGCACAGGCAGCACAGGTAATATTTTGTTGTAGCGTCCGCCTTGTTGTCCAACTCGGCCGCTGTCCCTCAGGTCCTCCCAGCTCCTTGGGTCCACGGCAAACCACGTCCAACAAAACAACGTGGCCGAAGCAAGCCTGGGTTTGGATCCATGAAGACCTGCCAATGCCAGCAAGTCCTTCCCCTGACGGAAAATTCCAAGAAGGAAACTCCTTCCAAGACCCGCAACTGGAACACAAACCGTTTTTTTCCTTGTCATGATGTAGTAGTACAACGCATTGTACTGTGAGTAATGCGAGGAACCTACAATATTTCAGTTAAGGATATTCCAGTGAATTGTTTCCACTTGTGCTCCAGATCTCGTAGTGAAGAGACATGAGTGGCAACTTGCCAGCGCAGCATCCAACTGGCTTTGCCTTTCGAAAATAATTGTTATCTCTATGCTGAGTCATCCTGAGTCGTTCTGAGCATCAACAGGCACTGCAAGTTACCACCTTGTATCTTCGGGATCGCCCATCGAGTGCTGGTTGCGCATTCGGGGCGTTGCATTAAGACACGGCTTCAACAAGCCAAATATGCCTGCAGCATTACTGCAGCCTATTGCTACCTTGTCTGCCTGCTTGAACAGCCCTGCATTTTGGCTGCAAAAACGGCATGCATGGAAACCAACGCCTATTGGCTGTTGGCACCGACAATCTTCTACCTCCCCTACTGCCTCCCAAGAGCTTCGAATGGGAAACAGGCAGCAAAGATCTGCATCGATAGCTGATGCATGACCTGACCTCAAGACTATTGTACATGGTCGCGCAGACCGTGCAGCACATCACTGCATCTTGAAGCATCTTGAAGCATCTTGACTCCAAAAAAATCTCTGATACAGTTCAGCTTGTCACTGGAAGCTTGTCTGGTTGCGCCCAGTCCACGCAATCACTGGCATTCCACTTTGGAAAACAAAGCTAGCAGACACGCTGGCACGTGGAAAGCAAATCAGGCCTCCTGCTTATGACTACCTCATGGCCTGCGGTTGAATAAAAATTTGGCTGCACCCTGTCACCGCCATCAGAAGTCGCTATCATAATTTCAAATTGCAAAAAAAACTGCCCCATGGCTTTCAAACAGAGTGAAAAAAGGGCTGAAGTCAAGACTCCGAGGGCAGTGAAGCTGTTTGCAACTTGCAACCAATAAATCAGCCCGCAGACTCATATCACGAGACTCAGAGTGGCCTTCTGTCTTGATCAAGACTGACATAGCAAAACTACCTTTGCCTCTGCTCCCGTAAAAACATTGACAGCTTGCTAGCCAGGGGCTGTCAGGCTTATTGTTCAGCGTCCTGACAGAAAGCACGAAGCAACTGGAACAATGCGCATGAGTCGCATGAGGGTAGCACGTTCACCCAGGACCCAGCGACGAACAAAGCGTCCCAGCTTGGGTCAGCCAATTTCAAGAATGAGCTGCAACTTTAAAGGCATGTGTCAGTTTTACTCACGCAGGTGATCGCAGGTGCCTACATCCGAGACATTCAATCCCAAACTGTGAACGATGTGAAAAGATTTCATGGTCATATTAGGCTCCGAAAATGCATCCTCTTTGTGCACAAAAAATAATCCTGTCTCGGGCCCTACTTTCCTACACCTGACCGTCAGGTCCTGTTTCACTTGCTTAAGTCCTTTTGTCAGACTTTCCCATAGCTAAAGTACCCTGCCCTCGGTATGTCCTTACGAACTTGTTGTGGGTAATCCGGCTCAAGCCTGACAATGCCACAGCTGCTACAAATATATAAAGAATTGGAGCATGTTGGAACTTTCAAAGCTTCCTTGGCTCTGACTCTAAAACAAACAGCACGTGCTCTTGAACCGGTCAAAACAGTCCGTCTATGTTCCCGCTCTTAGCAGACTTAGCACCCAGCCACAACAGCATTGCCACAGTGAGAGCAAAATCCTGGGCGCAAGGGCATCAGCCCACTTAGAACTCGTATCAACTGAACTAAACTAGTCAACAAAAACGTGATTCGAATCCGCTGAAACGTGCTTTGCAAGATGGACAAAAAATCAGCCAAAGTAAGATGCCGACTCTGGTTTGGACTGTGCTTGGGCTTTCCACAAAAAACGCAGAACCTTGGCAGTGTAGATATAAGAAGCGCCGAGAGCTACAGCGGCTCTACTTCCAAAGCATGTGCCTCCCCCTCATAGATGGCGCACCGGCACCTGGAGCTAGAAAACTCTGCAAAACATACGGCCAAAGCCGGGCCAAAGCCGGGCCAAAGCCGGGCCAAAGCCGGGCCAAAGCCGACCAAACTTCACAGGCCTCCAGCTGCATTTGCCGACCAAGAATCTGCCAGACATGCTTTTTGTCTCCAGCTTCAGAAACACCTTCCATTTGATTGTAACATTTTGCGATTAATGCAATTTGATGCAATTTGATGCAATTTGATGCAATTTGATGCAATTTGATGCAATTTGATGCAATTTGATGCAATTTGCAATTCAAATCATTCTGCCGTTTATCTTGGGGATGCTGCGCGCCTCCCGGAAACCCGTTCGGCTTGGCATACATGGTGCCCTGACGAAACCGACATGGAGCAAAAGCAAAAGCACGAAACACTGCAAATGAAAGAAATAAAACAACAGGGACGGCAGCCTGATATGGAATGTCGCCATATTGTTGCATGGCGTAGTAGTTGCAGAAGCTTTGAGCATTGTCCGGTATCTCCTGACAACAAGCATTTGCAGCTGTATTCAAGCCAAGGGGTAAGCAACATGTTCAACGAGCATCAAGAGACTATGTTTACAAACATGACAGAAATGGTTGTAAGAGAGAGGTCATCATGGGATTTGCACAACCTCTGTGTCCTGCCCGGAGCTCTGCCAACTAGGAGCCACAGGAGCCAATTCGCGACTCTCTGGAAAATTTGCAGTGACAAAGTCATTACCACCCTAGGCACGAGACATGGATTCGCTAGAATTCGCCTGACTGAACTGCAAGATACCGCAAGCAGGTACAAGTAGGATACAGTAGGTATCAAAATGCAAAAAAAAAAACACCCGGGAATATGTCATGCAATCAGAAGTCAACCCCAAGGTAAAGCTGCTTCCATGGCCCTGACGCTGGGAGAGAGTTGCTATTTCAATGCCACTCGTATGTCAAGACAGAATTCTTCGAGTATCGGTCGAGGAGCTGTTGTAGAAATCCTTTGCCCATCTGCTTCATAGTGAAGTGCAGTGTTCCTAGCTGAGGTTTCATCGTGCTGCACAACAGTATGCAGCAAACTCGAACGGAGCCTCTTGGCAGCAGACTTCAAATCTGAGGCACCGACTTGCCCAGCACACTCGCAAGCATTGATACTGTCGTTGAAACGTCGACTGGCTTTACAGGCGGCTGAAGGCCTCAGCTGAAGGCATATCAAGCCGTATGAAGCTGCATGAAGCCAAGGAGTTTCAAGTAAAAGAGAGGGGAAGAGATAAAGAAAGAGGGATAACGGAAAATGGAATCGAAAGAAACACGAAAGTCCATCCAAACTGTCTGAACTCCTATAGCAAGATATCTTGCCCAGTGCTCTGCTTAATGTCTCTTAGGGTGTTGCCTTGATTGCACGGGATGCTGCGATTTACAGGTTCCTGAAACAGAGCACAGGCAGCTGACAGGTTCGTGGCGAAAGTTGGCAGAAAAACAAAAAAAGGCGAGCATAAAACATTGTGCAAATTGTGCAATTTTTGCAATGCTCTGCAATCTTTATTCCTTTCACAGCCCCGTCCCCGACAATTGCCAGAATAGAGCTGACAGCGGTGTTGAAATCAAGACGTATCAAGACGCATACTGACACAGTAGCTGTCTTTGTGTCCCGTCATCGCGTCAGTAGTTTTAGATGGCCTTGTGCAAGTCACTTGTGACACCTGTGATGTCATCCAATAAGCCAGCCTAAGGCAAGGAGAAGAGTTGCCAGCCACCAGATGCCGCAGGCAAAAGATGCAAAAACTGGGAGAAATCCGCCCGTACCGAAGGTGCCGAGGCGTGCTAGTTTAGCAGCGAGGATGCCGACAGATCAGTCAGACTGGTACAGCTTCAGCTGGGGGGGGTGGCCATGTTCGACCGGGACAGGGCGCCAAAGTCGGTTCCCCGCTGTGGAAATTTGCACATTTTGCATGTCGGCACAACATCGTCCGAATGCACCCTTTCGATCTGACATGGTAGCAACATCGGCACATGCCCAAGTTGCGCCATGTTGGACCCCAGTTGGGCTCAAGTTGGGCCCAAGTTAGGGCCAACTGGCCGAGTCCTGTTCCCTGGGTGCGGGCGGTTCTCGTCGCAAAGCGACTCGAATACTTTCGAATCTGCAAAACTCTGTGCTAGCCCTGTGAAACTTGCCATCGTTTCCGAATTTTTGAACATGTTTTCCTTTATCTAAGAGAGGTGCCGGCAGCATGGATTCCGCTGAGCGATTCAGCTCAGTCTTCAAACGGTCCTGGCAAGCGCTTTCTCTTTGATCAAGAAACAGCATGTTTGTATTGAATGATTAAATTCCTATCCAACTCTTCAAAGTTCAAATGTCCAGGATCAGGTGAGTTTTCATTCATTCTTCGTGAAATGAGGCGATCATTGAACACCGTTGCGCGATTGAAATTTAAAAGTGGAAATGCCTCACTGTCTGCCAAAGGTATAGGTTCCGGCTCCACCTGGGGCCATGCAATTCGCGCAAAGTGTTCCACTTGAAAATGTCTGATTCATTACCAGATCCCAAAATCGCAAAAGGACTGATTTTTAGTCCTGTATCGTAACGTGATCAGTACAAACACCAATTGAAGAAGAGCCTGATAATAAACTTGACTATACACAAAGCTTGGGATAAAGATAAAACGCTTTCTTTTGCTGCTTGCGTCCGTTTAGAGGAGTGCCTCGGTTGTTTCGCTCGCTTTGTCTTGAGGCTCCTTGCACTAAACTTGGTCGAAGTGGGTCAAAACATTGTCAGATGCACAAGAGGCCAACAAACCACCAAAGAAAAAGGCAGACGCCCTACTGTCAACGGTTGCCCGCAGAATCGGTTCGGTTGACGTGACAAAGGATTCTTCTGGAACTGACCCTCAGTCTATCAATCCTCGAAGACGAGTGCAAATGCCCCTGGCATCCACACTTGTTTCTAGAATGTGCAAGAATCATTCAGAATGTTCATGAATGTTGTAGGTGATTTGCAATTCATCGTCTAGCTGCAACAAGTGAAGTGCGGCTTTGCATCGCCTTCCAACTGCATCTTGTTTGGCTTCCAGCTTCCCATGCTCCTGGGGCTGTCAAAAGACATCAAGCACGCAATGACATATCATGACTACAGCGCTGTATGTAGCCACTAAAAGTCCATCCCTGTCTTGGACTCACACTGTGAGAAGTCATTCGCCTAAGCGAATGACGGATGATTTCAATGAATGAATCTGAAGGTCATGCAGATCATGCACCTGAATCTCACGGAAGGATTCATCGGCCTCTGCTCAAAGTTCTGAAGTCTGGAGCATATTTCTACGTTCGCTAAGTCTCTGCACCTGCGAACTCACCGAAGCCATCACCGTCCTCTGCAACATAAGTACATAGGGGCTCTGGCATGACAAACACAAGTCTTCATCTACTGGAAGTGATCCATTAGTATCTACTGGAACAGTATCACTTCTTTTTTCATCGATCAATTTCCTACTCTCAAACCCGATTGGTAATCAACTGGCAGTGGCAAACAAAAGGAGACATCTTTCGGTCCTGAACAGTGAATTCGGCTGGCCAGGAAGAAAGGTGTATCCAGAAAGAACGCACCCCGCTCTGTCCGGTATCCAGCTATTCTGCATGAATGTTGGTAATGGGTTGGTGACCTGCATTGCATACGTTATTTGTGTCCATACTTGTCTCAAATCCAAACCAGTAGCAGCAAAGGCCAAGGGCAAACGAGCAGAATTTGCACAAACATCGCGATTGAGCTGAAAAACTCTCAACCAAGCGTTTGCACACAACAATGGACATCCTCGTTGCATCCTTTTTGTCACACTAAACACACGCTGTCTCTTTGAAACAGTTGTGCCGGGTGCCTGGGAAAGCTAGCATTGATGCAGGAAATGCACCAAAAAGGAATTCACATCATGAATAACATCCTTTTCATATGTTGTTTTAACTAATTACTTTTTTCATATGTTCTCATTCATTGTTGTTCACATGCGTTCATGGCTTTGCAACGCAGTAAATGACAACAGTCTCATCCCTTTCCCTGCAGCAATGTGCTGGGTGAAATCCTTTTCACAGTGCCACGTGTGGACACTACCTCTGTTCATGGGCCATTTTTCCGCCACTTAGCAGAGGCATGAACACATGTGGTCTGCCAATGGCAATGCGCAAATCAAAGGAATACCAGAATAGTAAGTTAATGTCACCAAGGGTACCAATTCAGCAAAGAATGTAATCCATCACACTCTACCGCATGTGAAGCTCGAATCAGTATCTCCACATATCTCTACTCTCTAGACATATCATTACATGTGGTTTGTGGTGGTTTGTGGCGGTTTGTTGTTTGGAAATTCCCACGTTGCAAGGGCTTGGAAGCGCTGCATGTTGCGATTTCGAAAAATCTTCCAACCTCATTGGATCTTATCCAGAAGGCACTTCTCCACGGCCTAAACATCGGACACAGTGTGCAGACTTCGAGTCACTTCCGTACCACTTCCATATACCAATTCCATATTCATATACTGAAAATATCATCCAATCTCTAAAAATATCTCTAAAGATGTTTGAAAGCGTTGAAAATAGTTGAAAAACATGATAGTGTACCAGTGTGTACAAGTGGTCCAATTGGTCCAAGCGGTCCCAGCAACGAGCATCTGAAGAAAGGTTTTCAATAAATTCAGCTGCAGACTCTCTTTGATTGCCGGAAGCGAGCTCACTGCCTCAGAGTTCCAAAGTCCCAAAAGATCCAAAACTACATGATAGAGGACTCTTTGGTACAAACATGAACAAACCACAAAAACTTACAACACCCATTCAAGCAAAAATGCTTGCAACAAAAAACCCGCCTGCTCGATGAGAGCTAAGTCCACCTTTGGCCGATCTGGAGGTGCCTGCTGCGGAGTCCTTCAGAGCATCAAAACTTTGAGCATCCCAAGCATGGTAGTGTCGTGACACTACCATACCAGGCCATATAAGGCCATACCAGGTGCAACATTCTGTTTGCCAACAAGTAGTGCTCCTTGTGGGCTCGAATGCCTCATGTCAGAAAACCTATACAGTACATCAGCCAGCTAGGGTCTTCTCTAAGTCAGGGACTACTGCGTGCAGACTAAGATTTAATTTTAAAAAAATGTGTTTGGGGTTTGGGTTGCCACGTTCAATATTATCTAAGGAAAAGATCGGGACCTGGCGTCGTCAAGTCAGGTTCATACGCATTCAAAACCATGTGTTGGCCATGTGAATGCATGGTTGATATAGGTTGCCTCAATCTAATTTTTTGTGGGATTCCCGCTGAGTTCACTACGTGGAGCCTTCATGTTGCTTGACTCAATGTTCTGAAGACATCAAAGCAGTTGTTTTGCTCACTGAGCCATTGCGTTTGGAGGAAAGGAGTCGCTGTGCAAGCCTTGCGCCTGAATATTCAATATCACATCTATGTGTCCATATCTATATATCCATATTCATGTCTATATTCATGTTCATAATTTTGATCGCACTTGTTTTTGTTTTAATTTTTGTATTCATACTTCTGACATACATACATATATATATATATAGATAGATAGATCGATACATACATACATACGTACATACATACATACCTACCTACCTACCTACCTACGTACATACATACATACATACACACACACATACACACATACATACATACATACATGCATGCATGCATGCATGCATGCATTGCATTGCATTGCATTGGATTGCATTGCATTGCATTGCATTGCATTACATAACATTACATTACATTACATTACATTTCATTCATACATACATACATACATACATACATATATTTGATTACATTAATTACATTAATTACATACATTACATTAAGTACATTAGTTACATTAGTTACATTACATTACATTACATTACATAGCATTGCATTACATTACATTACATAGCATTGCATTACATTACATTACATTACATAGCATTGCATTGCATTACATTACATTACATACATTACATACATTACATACATACATAACACTATGCACAATATAATTGTACAAATGTAGGAATTGAAGGATACATTCATACTTCCCTATGGCCCTATGGTATAGCATGCCAGCCAATTGTCCAACATCCTGAGAACAGAGCTCTTCCAGACGCCCTGGGAGAAGCTTCCTGAAGCATCTGTTGCACCAGGACCCATGTCATAACTGTCATAAATGAAAGCACGCAGCAAGGATGGCTCATCCTCATAGGGCGAAATTGCGGCCTTTTTCCGTGGAGTGTCATGAGTGTCAAGGACAGATGATCCGAGTGAGAGCAGCACCTTACGTTCAACAACTGTAAAAGGGCCATTGCAAGGCACATTGCAAGGCACATTGCAAGGCACATTGCAAGGCAACTTCCTGCAAAAGCCAGACTGCTTCGCAGCTTCATGAGCCACCTGAGGCCCACACGCTGGACCCAGCATTGCTCATTCTGAAGGCGGAACCCTGGGCACAGTTTGAGAAATGCTGCGCTGCTTAACGTTTGAGGGGCTGTCCGAGCTGCATCAGCTGCCTCCGGCCGTTACAAACTGGACTTAGTTATCTTTGATATACATACATACACACACACATATATATATACACAATCACAATTATATACATTTTTACATATCACTTCACACAGGCGCTTTTCTTCGATGCGCTTGCTGCGTATGTTCCACAGCTGGTTGTTGCCATAGCTGCATACCAACTGCGTTGCCACATCTGTAGCATAGCACCCAAAGGCACAAATGGAGGTGCAGCAACAGGGCCCTTCCACATCCAGTACCACCAACTTTCACGTGTGATGGGCTGGGAGGGCCGTAGGATCCAGTGGTGGGTGCACTTGAGAGGCCTTAAAAAGGAATCAAAGGACAGTGATCAGAGATACTTGCCATCACTTCACACAGGCGTTTTTTCTTCCATGCTTGCTGCGTATGTTCCACAGCTGCTTGTGGTAGTTCAGGCCATAGCTGCATTCCAACTGCATTGCCACATCTGTAGCATAGCACCCGGAGGCACAAATGGAGGTGCAACAACAAGGCCCCTCCACATCCAGTACCACCAACTTTCGTTCCCGTCTTCTCCATGCGTTGACCTCATTCGTCTCTTTCACACACAAAATAAAACATACCATGTGCTCGGAGGAATACGAGCTTGGGAGAAAATTGTTGCTTTGTGCAGCACCTCAAAAGAATAAAGTCCGCTATGAGGAATACGTGTTTCTTGGACTGCTCAGGGACTCTTTTCAAATACACTAAAGCTGTCACCTCCTGGACGTAGATGTCCATCATTTTCCTATTCGCCCACCTACCCAGGCCTTTGCAGCAAGTCGCCATTGTCCATGGTCTGCATGATCCAAGTAGCAACCCCCCTGATGCTAATTCAAGCGGTTTGACACCATTGGTCGCAAACCTGCTGCGCAAGGTATTCCCTGAATAGGGCCCAAGCCTCTGGCGCGATTCAAGGGGTCCCAAAAACAGCTCAACGATCCTCAGCATGTCTGCCATATCTGTCTTGGCTGATTGATGGCGCGCATTGGAGAAGCCCGTCTTGGGATCCCTTATTGACAGCAAGCCAAAGGGCAGGGTCCTATCACCATCCATGGGTAGGAAAAGATTTGTTCCCATTGCAGCCAAAAACTCCCCGGGCCTGAGGGGTCCACATGAAGGCAAAAACATCTGCGAAACGCGTCCACCTTCACAACATGCTTGTGGCAAAAATTGCGAAAGCTATTGGACCAGGCATTGCAGCATGGTGTGGGCTAGGCTCATGCCTATTCCAGGCAAAGCCAAAACCCCAGGCTCCTTGTAGCATACGGCTTTGTGCAAGCTTCCAGCAGTTGATTGCATTCAGTGTTTCTGAGTACTTCCCATAACTTTTGCCGTTATCATACAACCAGGTTGATGTCATCAATATGGCGCTGGTGATGTTCAAGCAAGGCTGCAATATCAGGCCCCTGCTCTGTTGCCCACATGAAAAACTCATTCGGAAGCTGCGTCCTGCGCTGCATCGTGACTGGCAGCACTGGACGGCCAGAAGGAACTGGAGGCTTGTTCATACGAATCGCAGCCTTGGTCCTCTCCCCTGCAGTCCGTGGAAACAACCGCACGGCTTGCACGGCCGGAGCAGAAGCCAACACCCCGACGAAAATCCACAGCCGATGCAGGGAACGCAGGAAGAGCACCCCAAGCAATCCACGGCAAAAATCCAAAGAGAGAGAGAGAGAGAGCATGGATGAGAGTGGATGACAAATTTGGGCGCAAAATCCAAAGAGGAACTGGAGAAAAAGTGAAAGTGGGCCTTCTCCAGGGTATCCCATCGTTTCATTAAAATCCTTCTGATGTGCCTTGTGGCTTCTGGACTCAGACTTCATCAGGGAGGATTGGCGAAACATTGACCGGTCTGGGAGGTGCAGGCAGGTGGGCCCTAGAAGGCGCAGCACCATTCTAACCCAGAGTGATGCAAACCGCTTGGTTTTTGGCAGTTCGGGGAAAGGTGATACAGATCCCCCTCTCTCTCTCCAAACTGACAGGTCCAAACTCCCATAGACAGGTCTCAGCACCGCATCTCTTGTAGGATCGCCTGCTGGGTTCCAACGAGTTGGGACATATGGCAGCGTCAAGTAAAGCGATGCTGCAACACATGTAGCCCCAATAACCCTACGAAGCACCGTAGACAAACCTCTGGATGAGGACCGCCCCTTAGTGCAGCCCCACGAACCACAAAACTATCGGCCAGAGCTGAAACACAAAGGGGACACCTGTAGCTTGATAAAAAGATTACCAAACGTAAAATTGAGGCCTCCTCCAAAATGTTTTATGTGGCTCTGCTTTTTGAAGGTCCATGACTTCTGAAGGTCCATGACTTCAAGACCTACCAGCTGGATGCCAGAGCAACCTCATTGACCAGCTGACTCTCAAGGCCACCAACCTCAAGGTCAAGCCCTTCTGTTCTCCTCCCCTGGACATCCAACATTGCTTGGTGAAACCTGTCTGCCAATGCCTCCACAAGCCGGGGCACATAGGTTGCAGAGGCCTTCGTGTAGGCACCCTGTACCCGGACATGCTGTCCATGACAACAGCATCTCTTGGCAAGCCGGGACAAGGCAACATTCATACCCAAAAATCTGAAAGGTTTGAAGTGTTCAGACCCAAAAAATGCAGGAGCCACACCTAACCTCATCTGAGCATGATAGGGCCCTGACAGTCTTCCAACCTGGCGGGTGCTTGAAGTAGGAGCTATACGTGGTCTCCAATATGCCAGCACAATCGTTTGCTGCAGCCGTGTACATGAGCTGGGCACCCCTCTGACCAAGCATGCTGCCTGTTTCAGTTTATTCATCCTTGGTGTCAAACCCAAAGGGAGCTTGAGCGCTGCGAAGGCGAGGCCGACGCATGACTGAGAATGCAGTGCAAGGAGGAGAAACCATAATGGCCTTAAGCCGCTTCTCAGCAAGTAGGAAAGTAAGCCACGCGCAGATATAGACAGAGGATAGGTCATACTCAACCGAAATACCAACGTCCAGGGGGGGCCAACAACCCAGCCTCTATTCGCAAGTGCTGAAGATACCAAACTTGCTCCAGAAAAAACTTCGATGAAGTCGAACTCATATGCAAGCGGGCGTTCTGGCCCTTGAACTCTCCTGTCTTGAAGTTTCTACTCATCGAAAAAACCATTGTTGCGCAAAACCTGCTCAGCTGGTGAAAGCAACTAGTGTAGCTTCCTTTTGACCTGCAGCTTTTCCACGATGCTCTGAGGACCTGTGGGCTTTGCGGAGCCCAGCAAATTACACCTTGCACCCGTAGCAAACACAGCAGGAAAATACTCGGCTCCCAAATCAGAGAGAGCCAAAGGAACTAAGCAAGCCAGAAGGGCTAGCTGATTGGCAGGACTCCTTGGTAATCTCACAAGCTTAGGAACATTGGGGTCCACGCAATTCTGGTGCACCAAATGGTAGCACTTTGAGATGATTGACATCATGGGCCTGCGAAAAGTCAGGATGGAAACCCATCCGCCACTGAGGCAAAGATGAAGAACATCTGTTGTACTGCTCAAGCTACATGAAGCCAGGGTGGTGAAAGACAAAGCTATGCGCTTTGCTGCAGGAGCACCAACTGTGCAAAGCTTCCTACTCAATGCCCTCTCGCTGGAGTTGATGTATGCTCCCACAAGCTTGCGCTCATTCTCACCCACAACATCTGTGGTTGGAGACCCAAGCAAGTCCGCTGCTTGGTATGCCACCTGGCTCTTGGCGTAACATAGAGCTGCCTCACTGGCGCCAGTGTCTGTGTTCCTATCTTCAACACTTGCGTTGAACTAAGCTTGTCTGACCTCAAACATCGAGAGGCCACCAGCCTGCTGAACTCATCAAGCAAACCATGTCTCCTAAGCCAATGCTCATGCGCTGAAGCTGCAATTTCCACACCTGCATGATCACCTTGAAGTACTGAGCCAAAGCAAACCCAGAAATGCTCTCTAGGAAGCGCTTCAGCGACCGGTGATTCACCAGGATGAAGGGTGAAATTGTGAAGTGCATCCCAGTCCTCTCCCAGCCAAACTTCTTTTGCAAAGATGACTGCAACATGTAAGCAGAGAAGGCATGGGTATCCTTAAGCAGATCAGCATGGACAGAGGGGCCAACCGCATTCGTAGAGGACCTCGCTGGAGAAGCCCATAGTTGATGATAATAATCCTTCCTATCTGTGATGATGACAACAACCTTCCGGGCTGTTCACATCAACCTGAACATCATGTCAGCACCTGAAGGAAGATCTCGGCCTGGTCCAGCGATGTGGCACTCAAGGGATTTCTGCCCTCTCCTGTCACAAATCTGACTGTCCCAAAGATGAGCTAGCTTGGCCACCTCTCCAGGAGAATCACGGCAAACAGGATGACAAGCTCTCGGTAGGCCAAAACCAACTCGTCATGTAGATGACTGGTGACATCCCAATCGCCATTCCCATAGATCTTGAGCCTACCTGCATTCATCTGAGAAGGGGGTCAACTCGGGAGCAGCACTGCTGTCCTTGGGGACATCAATTCCAGCAAAACCTTTCTCGTAACCAAATGAAGCTCCTCCCTGAACAGTCAGCAAATTGCTGAGCTCGGAAAGACGTGCAATCAATTCATGATGTTTTCGTCCTGACTTTGCCATTGGAAAAGACTCCGCTAGGCCGTCTGACCTTATCAAAGACGCAAGCCGAGCAGACGGTCTGTTTCTCACCCTCGCCCCAGGAAAAGACTGAGAAGAAGGTGGATGAACCGGGACAGCACGCGAGGGGGATGGCGAAGCAAGCCTTGTAGAAGCACCCAAAGGGATAATCCACACCCCCAAAAAAATCCAATGCAAAGGCCGCAAAAGAAAAGGTGGATCCCTGACGGCCCGCAATGGAAAGGGCAAGCGAAACCCCACGAGATCTCAAACAGCAAGCCAGCACCCGAAAGCAGCCGGTCCACCCACAGTATGCACCTGTCATGCACTTGAGAGGAATCAAAGGACAGTGATTAGAGATACTTGCCAGATATTATACATAATGCGGTAAATGCATGATGTCTATGAATTATATTATGCATTTGTGTTGCATCAATTATTTTTGATTAGAATATATTTAAAAATATTTGAATTATACAATGCATCCTTTGACCTGGCCTGAGATCTGGGATGAACAGTGTAGTAGGCATCGGTTGGTCGCATCTTGACCCACTTTGGCGCCAACAGGAAAAACATCCAGGTATGCTCACCAGGTTCGGCCTGGAGTAAGTCAAACAAAACACAACGTACGAGACTTACAAGACAATAAATTGCAAAGATCGCAAAGAGTATTGATCATATAAATCATACAGTATATGATAATCAGATATCATCAGCTTCTAATGTGCGCACCCCATCTCGATCTGGCAACTCATCGCTAAAGTCCCGCTGCATTCCCCATAGTTGGCTCACCTTCCGTCTGTAAAGCCATCAAATACAAGTCGAATGCGAGAGCTCAATCATGGATATGAATCAAACCCTCCTTCACATCTTGTCTTATTCGGACTCCCAAAGAGTTCAGTGGCCTTCTAGGACAAATCATAGCACATACTCAGCAGGTATGGTGGGACAGTGCTGGACCAGCCTTCCGGAGTCCAAGTGTGGCTAGCAAGTCTACATCTTTTGAGAGCACACCCATGTACCTGGAAGGCTGTCATCGCAAAATCACTCAGAAGCCCCTGACGTCCCAATGTGATGACAGTGATGTCCCAACGTGACGTCTCAATGTAATGTCAAACGGGCACGCTGTTACACCTCGTTCAGAGTCGACTGTGTACATGTGAAACGCAATCTGGATCAAGTCCTGGCCATGGGGCAGCCTGCACCACTATGTCCCGTTCTGCCAATTTCGACAAACACACTTCTAACTCTTCAAGTGATTTCAAGACAGATTTCCATACTGACTGATACTTGTTGCATCTTGATTTGAAGATTTCAGAATGAAATCTGCGAATGTTAGCCACAAAGCTTTGTCAGTAATGTAGGGGAAATCTGCAGACACCTATTCTGATGCTGCCCAACACAAGATGTCATCATGTTATTTGTCTCCAAGAAGAGAAGAACAACCACTGAACTCACCCCCCTCAGGCAGATTTCGGGAACCAACAAAAGTAGGCGCAGGCGGATATCTCCACCGAATGAAATAACAAGACAAAGTAGCTTTCCACAAGAGATTGTTTTGCACAAATTGCAGCAATGGAAATGTAGTCAACAAACTTGGAGACAGCTTCATTGATCCCTGCAGCAAGATGCACCAAAACCCTTATCCGATCTCAATTTTGGTTGCAAGTAGCAGCTAAGGAGCAAGTGGTAAGGAGCAAGTTCATGGTGCTAGGTTCGCGCCCTCGCACCTGGTCTGTCGCACTGACGACCACTGTTGAACCTTCCCAATCTTGATCGACTTTCTTCTGCAGCCGCTGAACCTCAAAAATTTTGGAGGCGTCCAAAAAAGTCATACCAAGTCACTCCGGACTCAAACGATAGGATCCACTAGGCCAAAGAATCCAAGATCAACCAGCAGCAACCCCAGCAGCACCAGCGGTATCAGCGGTACCAGTGATATCAGCTGTACCCCAGAAATCAGGGAAAGGATCCACAAGAAACCAAGGCAAGGACCATGGTGGGAAGCGTCATACGGCTCCCTCTTGAATTGTCTTCCAACCCTTTGCCTGTCAGATGCCAGGGTGTGCATGGGTGTGCCAGGACAATGAGTGAATCTAACAAGCTGTGTGCGTGAATGGCATAAACAGAGAAAAATATATATGAGCAAAACTCTGAAGCAAAGTTCACTCTGATGTTTCACAAGCTCACATAAAACAAGCTGTAGTAACATGTCAGGGATGCCCCTGCCAGCCAGAAAGGAGCTTTCCGAAGTCATCTGCGCCTTATCCTGCAGACCAGAGGCACAGTTTGACAAGTGTGTATATATAACATTATATAGTATATATATATATATATACATAAATGTTTAACAGGCTAACGGGAGTCTAACAGGTTTTTGCAACATATTTATACATATTTCACGTTTTCACGTCCTTCCTCGTTTTCACACTAAAATACCACGCCTGGACCATCCAGGCAGACTGCTGGGACTTCAGGAACTTCTCCTGAGACCTTGGCAGAACGGATACCGAGCTGTCGAGGTCACCGAGATCATCGAGGTCATCGAGGTCATCGAGGTCGCCAAGGACGGAACTTGTTCAACGAAGTCTTGGATCCGACCGCCACGGACCGTAAAAACAGCTTTGTGGCCTGACCATGTCGGCGCATGTCGGCGCATGTCTGCGCTTCAGCAGGATCGTCTGTTGAACAGCCACAAGTCTTAGGCTATGAGGTATCGACTTTCATAAGCCTGCATAGTGGGTTTAGACAAGGACTTCAAACTCCAGCCTCCAATTCAGCATCTTTGTCGCCTCCAAGATAAGGATACTGCCTGCCATAAAAATGCAACTTCAAAGAAACATGACTCGCCCAGAAGAGAAACAGAAAAACACAAAAGGGTGAGGGCTCCATGTTCATTGATATGCACACGCAAAAGACACTCCCTTTCCTTGCAAAACAAATCTCTGCCAGACTGACAGAAGCATTGGGCAATCTTTCATACACTGAGAATCCATAGACAATCAGATGATACGACTGATACGACCCTAAAAGAAGCAATGTCGATATACCAGGATGTATCCCTCTGATCTGATTTATGGTGGATAAGGCAATCCTCCATCTGTGGTGGTTTCACATACTACATTTGACCTCATGTTACATACAAATGCTGCTAAAAGATGGTAAAAGGGCAATTAGAACAAGCCAAAGCACTCTCTGTCTGCGGTGACCCCATGGAGCATTGGCTCATGCTTCAGTCTGCGTTCCTGTCACACAAATTGAGGTGACATTCATCATTTGACATTCCTGGTCCTAGTCAAAACTCAAAACTGTAACTTTGAGATACCAAGTACAGCAAAAAAAGACAGCTCATATATATAGCTCTAGATTGACTCATTCAAACGGCTCCAGATCTCAAATCACGGCACCTGAGAACTGTAGCGCCAATCGTGGTTTGCTATCTTCATCCGCTTGTCAGGATCAGCTCCCCTGCAGGTCGTGCCCCAAAAAAAAACACCTATTCCAGGCAGCAAATGCACTAGTCATCAAACACATATGAAGGGCTCTGGTCCTGCTGACAGAAACAGTGAAAGCAAAGTTGCAAAAATAATGAAGAAAATGACAGTGTCGCTCGGACTTGTAGGCCACACAGGCCAGACACAAGAAGTTTTACCAAGCCGTGTGAAAGGTAAAGTCCCTGCCTCGCCATCAATCCTCTTCTGTCCTTCTACGCGAAAGCAATGCTTATTGGAAATGTGAAGAAAGTGACAACTTTTGACTCAAAGGCAAGTCACGGCAAGTCAACAAATGCTTCTGGTACGCATGAGAAAAGAAGCTCCTTGTACTCCTCAGGCATGTATTCAAACTCCTTCTCATGGCCAAAACTGTCAACTTCAGCAAGGAAAAAGGTGTGCTCATCGATTGAAACAGCGCTTGAAGATCTTGAAGCAAAGGAGAAGACCTGGATTTTCCTCTTTCCCTTCCTCGTCAATTTTTTCTCCCTCCCCACCCGTTCAATCCTTACTCTTGACAACCCATGCATGTTTGCTTTGGCCAGTGGAGCCAGGAGAAAAAGAAGAAGAAGAAGAGGAGATGCGAGCACCCACGTCGACCAAGCCAAGAGGACTGTCAACTTGAATCAGGACGCTGCCACGAATTCTTCTTGCATCGCAACTAAGTACGAGTGATATCAATGTCAATATCAATATAAACAAACATTCGGTTCCCTTGACCAAAACAAAACTCTGTGATAGAGATGATAGAGGTTGCACAGGTCAACCTGGTTCGTACCGTTGAATATCCTTTCTTCAAAGGAGGCACAAAGTTTGATGTCAATAAAATGCTGAAGCAGTCCATCCATGGAAACACAAAATTCCCACAAACCAACCCGAAAGCAACGACGATAAGGCATCAATGCAGTTTCGTCAAGTTACATTTCAGCACCACGAACTTTGTTAGTAAACCACCCACTCCCCACCCAGACAGGTTCCCAACTTAACATACAGTTAAATAAATAAAGCTGATCAAAAGGTTGAAGTGATCTTTGGCCAATCAGTGGACCCTATGTTTTGCAGCATTGCAATCACTGCTGCACTGGAGGGAAGCAGCCATGCTCATGAGTGCAATGAAGGGCGCCACGAAACCTGTTTATGTGCTAAGCAAAACTATAATGTTCGATCCTGATAGTAGCCTCCACCCCAGAGTTGCGTCATCTTCGACCTTAGGGTCGATGTTGCTCAACGTCAAGTTATTCTTGTCGAAATGACAGCTGCATGGTAGGAGTCAGAAGAGGTCTTCTAAATGTGAAACCAAGTTGCTAAATCTGCTCTTAAAGTTGGAAATCTCTGGAATTTTCCTAAAGTAGGAAATGGAATGGAAATGGGTCGCTTAGAAACTGGCCAGGTCTGTGGGACAGGCTCCGCTAGCCGATTCCGTTCCATTCGCTGCCGTCTGAGCAAGTGGATAGCATCAGGCCTTAAATTCCAAATGCCATCTACATGGCCGATATGGCCCAACCAACTGCCTGCCAAGTGGCAACCTTTCAAATTTGCAACATTGCACTCCGGCGTTGCTTTGAATGCATTGTTTTTTGCTCGATGGCAAGCATGTAAGTGCAGTGCCCTAATTCAACTGGTAGACATTCCTTCATCCAAGTGTAGTTGCCTGTACCTCAGAACATGCAAACCAATTTTTCGCATCAACATGTTTTCCTACAATTGCTGTCAAATTCAATTTCCCTCTCTCTGCATGTCTCTTTATACTTCCATATTTCTCTCTCTCTCTCTCTTTCCAAGTTTTTCTCGGTTTCGGTTTCGACCGTTTTCACATTGACCCCCCCATTTGCTTCCTATGTGCAATTTCCATCAAATTCCTGCCAAGGGAATATGGAACTTTGGAAACATGTTGTTCTCGGGTATGGTTTTTGTGAAAGAAAGAACATGTGTGTCTGAGCCATCCACTGAAAGATTGCCTGATTATGTCCTGTTCGTGGTTGGAATATTCCATGGCCTTGGGTCTCCGGAATTTTTGGCACAAAAATGTTCAGTTGTTTTTTCCGAAAATTGGTTCGCTGCTGTTTGTTTGCAACAAACGGCGGAGTGGCAAACTGGGCGCGTTGCACCATTGGCATGCGTACCTTGTGCATAATGTGGTTGCCGCCTGCCAGCTGATGAAATGGAGAAAAAATTGCACAAACATCAAAGTTGTAGCAACTGCAAATCGAAACATGCGGCAATTTTTGGGTACGATTTAACTCCACAATTCTGAACATACTTGATTTGATTCACAACAATCTCATTGAATGAAAAAAACAAACAAAAACATTTCTCACCACTCACAACTGTCAAATTAGTCTAATTGCATTTTGTTGTTTTTAGGAACAAAAAAGGTGTTCGAACTCGAGTTTAGAATGACGCAACAAGCCTGGGCCGTTCTGAATCCAGCATCCTGCAAATGCATGCGCGCAAAAAATAGTGTAAACACAAAAAAATGTTATTTTGATGTGTTTCCATGGTGTTTGCATTTTTTAAAACACTATCCAAAGTTGCAATATGTCAATTTTGAGTGAAAGGGACCACATACCCCGCCTGCCCTGCAGCTGGTGCACACATTGTGGACCGGTTGACGCATCAGCTAAAGCCTTGGGCCAAATCCCAGATCAGCAGCCAAGGCGAAACCAACCGTTCACGTCGTTCACGTGTAAATGTATACAATGTATGTTATAATTCGCAATAAACATGTTCCCTGTTGCCATTTTGGTTTCATCATTGGCGGTCCCATTCTCTCAATTTGCAAATGCAAACAATATGATTCAACTGCAAACCATCTGATGAACATGACAGCCGTCAATAGACATGTTCAATGATCGCATTGCAAGACACTGATTGGGAAAAATCATTGTCGGAAAAATGTAAGGTGGTTTTGGGTCCACAGCAGGACATTTCCAGTTTAAAAAACATAAATAAAGAGAACACGCGTTTTATTTCAAAATACCGGCACCCCTTGTTTGACCCTTTCCGTCTGCTAGTCGATTTGGTCAACAGGCGAAAACAAAATGACGACCATCTAGTGGATCATCTGTGGACGCACACCATAGTTTAAACAGTTTCAAAGCATTGCTGGAGGCTCCAATACACGACTGGTTTCCATTTCGAACTTGAGAAAGGCTGGGCAAAATGTAGAGAAGGTGTAATTTTGCAATGGAAAAACCTGTTCCAAGAAGCACATAAACATGGGGTGCAATGAAAAAGGGGAACGAAAAAATGAACAATGGAACTTTGTCGGCGCTCTCTGTGGGCAAATTGATCCAAAATCAACTAAAAGGTTATCACCTTCAGTTGCTCCGGCACTTGCAGCACTCTCTACACATGTCCCCAATAGAATCGAGGGGGGGCCGACCTTGAGTGGATATTTCCTCATTGTACAATCCAAAAACATGATTACAAGACACAATGCGCCACCTTAATGCTAACGCACATTAACCCAGGTACTTGACTCTATCGTTTCTGATCGCCCTGTCAAAATCGGTTTGTCTCAAAAATCATTTGAGATACTTCTAGGTGAATGTTCTACCAAGGATGATCCGAAACCAACACCTCGGCTGAATTTCCCAAGATCAAAAGAACGGTCCGAAATCAAAACGACCTACCCCAAGAAAGGTAACGATACACAACCTATCTATATACAACGCAAAAGTTGCATCTTCTGACTGACGCACTCATTAGCCAATGTTTTCTGGCATGTTGCATGCCTGTGCCAACTGCTAATTGTACCTTTATACCCCGAACCTCTATAGTTAGAGTTTTGTAACCATACCTTTGCAACCCCATACCTCAACATATATTTCTACACTTGGCTCTAATGCCTCCTTACCCATACCATTGCAATTTTGTTTCTTTATTTGCACCCAATTCTGCACGTCTACCTCTACTTCATATCTTGACCTCATACCTTTGCCGCTAGCACCTCTATACAGGTATTTCCACCTTTTACTACTTCTAAGAAGCATCGCCAAACCGGCTCGACTAAGTTGGAGGAGGTCTCGTCAAACTGACCCTGACTCGCAAAAGCAGTTTTGAAAAACAACCCGAGTTCTTTTTAACTTGAAAGCAAGCAGAGGCGGACGAAAGGTAGTGTAGTGGGAGAGGAAAACGTTGCGCTCCTTTTGTTCAGCACTGGCGGGAGGTGTCGCAGTAGAGGCACGCTCTCCCTGAGGGAGATGTCCCTGTAGTCCAGCATAATTGGCATGTTTCACTGAGGAGGTACACCCATTAGTCTCAAGAATCACAATACTTTCCGAAACTTGAATTAGATTCAATGAGTTCCCCCCTGCCCCCAATACCAATGTTGATACAGACATAACATAAGTATGAAAAATGGAACGCGCCGGTGCGCGATCAATCTAAGAGGCCTCTCGTTTGCACAACGTCCAACATTGAAATTCCGGAGGCAAGGGGATACACATCCAGCAAAGATGAAATCTAAAGCCAGCAGCCAGACTACAAACACAGTAGTTGCTGAGTGGCAAACTTCCTCTGAAACACATATGGACTTGCCATTCTCTCTCAAACATTGAGATCTGTTCTAACGCTTCCGGCAACATAAGCAAGCATCAACCCACCGGGAAAAGACTCGAGAAAAGCGCGTTGGCTGCCAGTACTCTAGCATGCTGTGTTTTCGTATGTGCAAACCCCGAACAAACTCGGAATACGCGTCCAATCAGACAATTTACAATGGCAAGAACACTTCAAGTAGCGAAGCCCTGGCACGCTGGTTTTTCACATGTCCAAACCTCAAGCAAACCTTGTTCAAACCACAAATCTATGGGGCCGGAACATGCCATCAGGTGCTTAGAAGTCAAACTTCCGACAATATGGACAGATGAAAAGCAGAGCAGGGAAGAGGCAGAGAGAAGAGAAAGATTAGAAGAAAGAAGAATAGAAGAGAAAGAGTAAGAAGAAAGAAGATGGAGA
>Ga0126342_10000426_pt1 | contig 44723 bp, 22 predicted proteins | sample Cyp1metagenome_FD_92528 | JGI IMG/M metagenome (GOLD analysis project Ga0126342, IMG submission 92528) | Coral microbial communities from Lord Howe Island, Old Settlement Bay, Australia - Cyphastrea 1 metagenome | ecosystem: Host-associated > Invertebrates > Cnidaria > Coral ...
ATCATGGATTGTTCCTAAAATTGGGGTCTATAAACCAGCCCTTGGAACCGTGACCATGGTTCCGCCAGTTCCTGGAACTGGGGCCCAGTTCCTAACATGACAGGTCCTAGGACTTGTAGGGTAATATATAGTATATAATATATAATATATCGCATGCTATATATATAATATATATATATCATATTATAATATATAATATATATTATATATCGTATATAATATATAATAAAATAAAATATAATATAATATAATATAATATATATATATATAATATAATATAATATAATATAATATAATATACAATGAATATAATATAGTATATAAAAAAATATATAATACATTATATTCTAAATAATGCTCTGTAATTATTCCCAGATTTGCTTCTCATCACCGAAGTCAGTGCTGAGCTTGAGCCCTGAAACTCATCCCCGCCTGTGATGTAATCCACAAACCTCAATTGAACAGAAGCTGCGACATGGATTTCATGTATCTTGTCAATCGAAAAATGGATTCAACAGCCATCGAAAAATATGTTTCTCAATACAGCCATCATGGATACATGTTAAAAAAAAAAAATTGTTCATCAATAAACATGGGATAATATGGGATAGATAATCACCAACATGGTTCAACATGATATATGCTTAGTCTCTCAAAATGGGGAGTTCCCTAAAAATGGCCAGTTTGGGGACAATTTTACATGTTCAGAACGGATTTTAGGGTGCAAACACTCATGGGTGCTGTGGATGCTGCAAGTGAAGGCATAGATGGGCCATGGAGTTAGGGAAAACTAGTTAGTAAATGGCTTATTTCATTGGGATTTTGGGGTAAACAAAGCCCAGTTACTAATAGTTAACTAACTCCATAGTCAATGGATTATTTCATTGGGATTTGTTTGGGGTAAAAAAAACAGTTACCAACCAGGAATCGCTAAAATCCGATTTGGCCCATCGAAGTAGAGTTCTGGTGTCTTGAAAAAAGCATCAGCATCCGAGTTATAGGTTATGAACCATTGCAATGGTTGGCAACTAGATACTCATCCCTATAATTCGTTTGAAAGAAAACAACTTAAGTAACCAGTCCGTAGAAGTCCCTACATTCACCCATTAACAGTTACCCTCTGGTAATTTAACATAGCTATTGAAAATGGTGATTTAGTTCGTGGATTTACCCATTGAACCTTGTGAATCTTTCCATAGATTCTTGTATGTTTACCAGAGGGTACACCCAATTTTTATCATTGTTTGTATATCCATTTTCTATCACCCAAATTCTTTCTCAATATCTTGCAAAATACCATGGTATTGGCGTAGATTGTTCCCCAATATCTTGCAAAATACCATGTAAATACCATGTATGACATCATTGTCCTCACGGGAAACCATGGGTAACCACATCTATGTTGGTGTAACCTACTTGGTGGTTCATCCCAGTTATAATATTCTTCCTTTCTCTGGACTCAGTTGCGCTGGACATGCCAAGGAACTCAGAGAAATCCAACGAGCCATTGCCATCCTCAGGATGGAAAATGAATGGTCATTTCGAACATAAAAAAAAAGAAAAACGTTGGAATTTTAAATGTGGGTAAACTTATCCTGTGGTATTTTATGTGAACGTGGACAACTTGTTTCAACATTTACCTTTTTGGACATAAAAGATTTTAGACCCTCAAACTTGGGGAGGTTTTAATAAAGTTTACTACATCAAATTGCCAGAGGCTATCTTTCAGCCTTTTTGAAAATAGTTCGAAATGAAGAAGCAATTCCACTTCGGGGTGGTGTCCCTTACTCATGATTTTTTGGTGGGGTCGGCTGCCAGTGGGCTCGTTGCAATTTACCATGGACCGCTTTGAGGGAAAATGTGAGCGGGAACCATTATTTTGTCTATCAAACATATGTAGTTTTTCTGTAAAACTTCAACCAATTCTGCACAAATTACAAACAAATTACCCTCCAGAAATTTAACTTCGTCAAAGAACATGGTGTGTTTATAGTACACTCACATATATATATATATATATTATTATATCAACAATGGCCATTGTCCAAAGCTATCTTGAATTTCGAGAAGGGTATTTGATGGTTACCATCCCCGCATCGGCGAAGCTAAATTTTCCCTTTGTCTTTGTTTTATGACTATGGATTATCACACCCATGAACGTGATAATGTTTATAGCACTCATGAAAACAAATAGAAAGGAAGAGTACAATTCCAAGATGGGACTCGACAGTGAATCTATCTCCAAATCCACTTTGACAAAATTCACAGTAAACCCTAAAGATGCAATTCCAAACAATTCACTCGCTTTTCTATCTTTTTGGTGCCTACAAAAAGCTATAAAAATGATCCCTCCATCCACCTGGTCCATGGTGTCAAACAGAAGCTCCAGCTCCTGAGCGATATCATGTGAGCCTATCGTTTTGGGTTTTTGGTAGGTATACAACCGAGTCTTCGTGGGGTTTGCATCAACAAATCAACATCGTATAACTCAAAAAAACACGGGAAAAGTAACTCCTATTTGGCAGGGTCGTCATGTTTGTTAGGATGGGGAAAAGTTTGAATGTCTCGATTCCGACATGAATTGACAAGGGATCCCGATGTCTCAGAGACAGAAAACAATTTTATGAACCTGGGTAAATCCAGATTCCATGTGATTCAGTGGGTTTTACTATCCGTTGTAATACAGTAGTGATTCCTCTATGCTCGAATGACAATTTACTATCCATTGATTGAAAACATGACTTTTCCAGGCCTAACGCGTTGCCTAACATCTGGCATACTCCCTGGTAAACTAACAGTTTGCCATCGAACATCATCATTTTTAGTTTGTTGATCTACTTCATAAAACTTGTGATTTTCCATAGCAAATCCATAGCAAACCGCTAGTTTAGCTGAGGGTATTTCCTATTAATCACCATTAAATCACCATGAAATCCTATTAAATCACCATTACATCACCATTAAATCACAATTGAATCCCATTAAATCACCATTGGATCCCATGAAATGCAACCATTAAATCCTGGAGGGTATATCCCCCATCCACATTCGCAAAAACGACCTCTTCGGTGATCTCGGGATTCCCCTTCCGCAGAAGCAACGTCATTTCCTGGCAAATCATGCTTGGTGAACATCGCATTTTCATTATGTGAACATGCTTGGAACATGGGTATATGTATATTCATATGTAGTTGGGTAGAATAGTGTTGAAGAATTATATATAGATGGGTCCATTTCATGATATACAAAAAACTAGTTCTAGCAGTTATCCATTTGGAACGGTTTTTTGGGCCAGATCGGTGTAGTAAATCATCACGAAGAATGGAATTCGCCCTAAACAATGGAGTTTTTTCACACCATTTCACGGACGCCTGAAATGCGATAACAATGGAGTGTTTTGATGGGAAATGATGATCAACCATCGCATTTTCGGTGTTACTCCACTCTCAGACTCACCCAAATAGAATTTGTTTTCATATTGAAACACCAACCCGGCAGTTCAAGTTGTGACTATTTGGGGGTCAGTTTCTGCGACGATTTCAAGGGTTGTGACAACCAGGGCATCTATGTTGGTCTGGGTTCATGTTTATAGTTGTTTATCTACTTAGATGGGCCATGGAGTTAGGGAAAACTAGTTAGTAGCCATGGATTATTTCATTGGGATTTTTTGGGGGTAAACAAAGCCCAGTTACTAACCAGGAATCGCTTTTATCCGATTTGGCCCATCTAAGTAGTTGTTTTGAGCCCATTTGGAATTGATATAGGTTTTCAACAAACCTTGTCCTATCACGTTGGATCCGCATCCGGGCATTGCCAACCCACTGCGAAGGGCGCACCCCTCGACTCAAAGTGCCATCGCTGTTTTCGTCCACTTTCCAGAACTCCTGCAAAAAGCAGGAAACACCACATCTCAATGGGAATTTCAGGATCCAATTTATGGAGGTACGTTAGTACCATATGTTTGGCCATATGAATTGCTGGGATATTCCCTGAAAAATTAAGGCCACAAATATATGGAATCGGTACCTCCAATAAATCGGTTCCTGTTGCATGGCCATTGAACATCTGATTCATCTGATTCTAAAGCAACCTGGCCATAAGGATCAAAGGGGATTTGTTGGTGCTTTCATGGTGATGGATGCATGGCAATTTCATGGTGATGTGATGGTGATGAAATCTGGTGACTTAGCCAACCATTATCAAACAAGGATTTAAGATGATCATAGATGATCTAAGTAAAAAGGAATACTGACTAGCTCGGGAATCGAAACCATTTGGGGATGGATCGAACTTCTTTGAAGGAGGACTGGGGGGTGCCTTCCTGTCCTTATCAAACTCTCAATCCCTCGCCGCTGTGAATGATCCCCATGGAGGCTGCTGAAGATGAACCCAGAAATATTTATGGCAATGCCAGAAATGATGAAATGATCCTTACTTTTCATATCTTTTCATTATACCATATATGAAAATATAAAATATCCATCATTCACCCACTAAAATTGCTTCAGACTGATGACGGGCTGTGTTCTGTTTACATTCCCAATATTCATGGTTTAGAAAGCGCCACCATCCGTCGCGACGGGCTGTGGTTTTCACCACCGTGCCTCTTTGCACCTGTCTGCTGTCACCTGCTCCTAGAGACTGTGGGGATGGATGGGACCAAGGGGACACCTGAACTTCAAAGCATTGCAGTGACTGAACAATCCGCAACTGTGGAAGTTTGTTCATCCTCAAACAGTCTTCTCCATGTCATTTTTGTTGTCACTTCATCAAGAGCTGCAACATCGACAGTTGAAAGGTAGTCGGTGAATTGAACCATAGCTACAGATAGCTCTACCAAAAATCCTAGTTTTGATCATAAAACCTAACTTCGCTAACGAACTGGGGCACCACCGCTAGTGGTCACTAGCAGTGACCGTTGTTGTGACCGAACGAACGGCGCCCCGGATATCCATCTCTCGCCCCCACCAGTCGGGTCCCTGGATTTGGACTTCTTCAACTTGCTGGCGCTCATGGAATTCAAATACCTTCAGAAGCCACTCTCGAGTGGGGGTACAGATGATGGTTGACATAACCTCCATAACTTGCTATATATATATAAACCACAGACATATGTCATGATTATACACATATCATAAATATATGATTATCTGGTTGATGGGGGCTACCTACCCCTCAAAATGATGGAGTGAAAGTCAATGGGTTTCGGATGACATCGCTTTTTTAATGAAATGGACAATAATCCATTCATGTTTGAAACCACCACAGTTATAGTTGTTCATCATGATTTTCATGGCTTTTCAGATGGATTTCTATGGATTTCTTTTTTACGATGGAAAAATAATCCAGTCATGTTTGAAACCACCAGCGAGAAAATCCTCAAATCTTGCCTGATGGATTCTCATCTCATCGATTCTCCACATTCACGGAGGAGAAAACAACAGGAATATATATATAATATATGACAAATCAACATGTATTCCTGTATACCATGACATCTAATATATGATTTGTCATCTAATCATGACATCTAATCAGCATACCATCATCTAATATATTAGACAACAGGATTAGATGATGGTATATCGATGATGGTATGAGAAAAACTTCCAACTCATCGCATACCATCATCTAATCAGCATCAGCGGCTGGATAAACTACCCTACCATCCCTACCATCGGGGTTGGTATTTGGGATGACTGTTGGGTCATGGTTTTGCAGCTGTAAAGTGCTGCTGCCCAAACCTACCAGAAAAAAAATGGGTCATTCTATCCAAATTCCACAACCGCAACTCATCGTCAACTTCCAGACATGTGGAAAACATGAATAAATCTGGCTGAATGGCCATTTGGCCACTTTGGGACAATAGCTAACGATGAAATTTCCGGCCCAGCCTGGCGAATTCTTTGAAGTCGACCTGATTGATTGGACAAACAGAAATATGAGTGTCATTCATTTGATATGTGTTTTTTTATCGATGTTTAATACAGTAATGCTAATGTGAAAAGCTTTATTGTTTCATATTTGTTGGCCACGAACGGTCAATGGATCACATACCTCAAACTTCAAGAGTGTTTTTCCAATCTGTCAAATCTCATGTCCAGAGATTTCTGACATAGCTGCAAATATGTGAGCAAAGTTTGCTGTATGCAAAGTGGTTGAGTCGAAGATCTGCATGGCAAAACAAAATCAGCCAATGTTCAGAGGTTGACGTGCACCGCACTGGGTTCCCTGCTGTCAGATCGCCATTGGTATCGATCTCCCGAAATAGGAGTGCCAACTGACGGTCGACGTTGGGCTTTTCACTTTTTTTGTTTCAATCTAAATCAGAAAATCTGGATAAGCCAACATTTCATGGAGATAGGTCATGGGTTGGGAACATAAATCAATATAAAACCAACAATATATTGTTTGATTGTTTGAAAAAAGGAACATAAGTGCCAAAACACGCTGTTTTAATCTGGACAATGATGTTCTAAACCAGTGGCATGCTACACCATCTTTGGCCAACGATCTGGACCAGACTGGTTCCACATTTTCTCTAACTAGTAATATGGGTGTAACTATGATGTAGCTGTTTTGTAACCATGACATACATATCTAGTAACCATGACATTGGTGTAACTATGGTTATTTTCAAATCACCATGATAACATATGATAAACAAAATGCCCTCTGGTAAATTCACTGTTCGACCCTGAAAATAGCCTAGTTTTAGTGGAAACTAATCTTTCAACCCCGATGACTCCCAGGGTCTATGTTGATTTACTGGAGGGTAATATCTAGTAACCCAGATGCTCCATGGTGCTGGAATATTTACCTACATTTGGGCAAGTTTTAGGGTAAATATAGGTAAATATTCCAGCACCATGGAGCATCTGGGTAAATGTGTTGGATATTATAGTTGGGGATATTATGTATGTTTTTTTCCTGGAAATACTTTACCATATTATTAGTTGGATCTGTAAATATGTTCTATATATCCAGTGAATATATCTAGTAAATGTGGATCTGTAAATCAAATTGAAGATGTGGGTGAGTATAAAAAAACGAGATTTCCAACCACTTGTTCAGGGGATAAATGTTTAAAAAGGGAATGTTATCTGTAAATAATTATCAGGAGGGATATTATACATTATTATACCATACTTACTTTATGGGAGCCTTATCTGTAAATAGTAGATATATATATTTGCAGGTGATGTAGATGATTCGATGATTCGAATTTTGTGTATGACAGAAAGCAAAAAAAGTGACTGGGATGGAAGGTGGGTGATTTGAATTTCAAGTTGGGTGAATTTGAAATCGTTGTTTGAAATAGTTGGAAAGGAACACGATTATGATTTCCTGACGGGCTGATGATGGATGTTAAGGACATTTGGTGGAGGTTTAGATTCGACTTCAGTGTCGTTGGTTGAAATGTAGGAAGAGTTGGACTGGTGGTAGATGTTTAGTTCGATTTCAGTTTTTTAACTTAGCATTGGCAGATGTCCTACATGGAAAGACGACTTGGACTTGATTATTTGTTAACAATGATTTTGTTGGGGAGCGGGGATATGGTCTTAGTAATGGGTCATTGAAAATGACCATAGAAATCATGGATTTACCCATTAAAAATGGTGGATTTTTCCATAGTTTATTGTATGTTTACCAGAGGGTATAATTTAAATTCAGAGACAACCATATGAGCATGTCCATAGATCATCAATATATGGACAAAATAAAAACATGTTCCACACCACCAACCAGAATATCATGGTTACCAGATATTAATATCCCCTGAAAAAAAAACGAAAAGAATGGATCTACCCTCTGGTAATTTAACATAGCTATTGAAAAGGACCATTTATAGTGGATTTTCCCATTGAAAACGGTGATTTTTCTATAGTTATGTTACATGTTAGTTTACCAGAGGGTAAACCTCCATTTTCCTATGGTTTTCCTATGGTTTTCCTATGGTTTTCCCATCCAAACCACCAACCACTTATGGTTTTCCTATGGTTTTTCCCATCGCCATCGCCATCATCGGCCTCTTTGTCTGTCAGCGAGGGGTTGCCCTCCCGCAGCACCATTTTCATCTCGGTGAAGCTCAGCAAGCCGCTGGCATCGGTGTCTGCGCCTTAGGATTGGGTGACCAAGTGGTTGTTCTGACGCTTGAAGATGTGATATTTGATGACTAGGTGATGTCCTGGAAATGTGATGTTTATATATATATATACAAACTATACTAAACTATACTATGTACATGTGTATATATATATATATACATATGTGTGTCCTGGATTTTCTGTATGTATGTATATATATATATCCTAGATATATGGATACATGTATTGAACCATGATAGAAATAGCGATTATGAGGATTTACAAAGTTCTAAAGTTCAATGGATATATCATGTATATGAAATATGTGATATATATATATATATATATATATGAGATATATTGGACATGTGCTTTAGATATATCAAACACATATGTATTTGCCGAATTATATGCAAATCATGGAATATATATATATATATTATTTGACAATGTACAGTATAAATTGGCGATGCTACTGAATAGCAAGGACATGTCAAGACATACGTTGATATCACAAAATGGGACAATGCATTCGGTTAATATGTAGTACCCTCTGGTAATTTGACATATATATCTCTGTGGAAAATCACCATGTTTTATGGGTAAATCAACTATTTCGACTGGGCCTTTTTCAATAGCTTTTTGTATGTTACCAGGCCGGGTAATGTACAAAATCATTGAGACATTTCCAGACAATGCTGGAAACTCACAACGTTCCACCGAAAGTATGGTTGACCTACCCCTCTGAAAAATATGAAAGTCAAATGGGATTAGTGTTCCCAATATTAGAAATTCATGTTCCAAACCACCAACCAGCCATGGTTTTTTTTCCGGCTGGGAGTGATATCCCCCATCCAAAACATTGCGGTTAAAACAACGTCATTTTTACCTCTCATGACTGGGAATCTTAAACATAGAACCTATATATCTGGGTCAATTATAATATTTCACTAACCTGAAATGTTGGGCCATAAAAGGGGATGATTCCCCTTACTAACCATGATTCCCAGTGAGGGAGGACAGTGAGGTCGTTATAATTTACCCAGATATATTTATGGTGATGACTGGGGTATTGATGCAAATGGTATTGTTTTAAACCAAAAAAATAGAACTGGTGAGGTCAATCCTTCCAGGTCTTCGAGGCCACCAGGACACCTGCTGATATCTCTGCTGAGTCATTGGCTCCTTGATGATTTCCCTATTGAAAAAAAACCCAGCTTAATGAGATTGTCTCAGATCATCCATATCTACAAAGTTAGTTTGAGGATCTGCCCTGCTTGATGACACCAGAGCAAAAACGCCGTGACTGCCTGGTGATTATATGAGCCATGGTCAATACTCACTATATGGTTGATGGTCATCCCATCCATAATAAGGATCCTTATAATGGTTATTATAAATCCCTATGAACCATTGGATGACTAGCTCCTATTAATGGTTATTAACCATGAGTATTGACCATAGCTCATATAATAACTTTGAATTCAAGGCCCAGACTGTGAAACAAGTTCTGCAACTCCTCGAACGGTTCATCACGCGGGAACACGAAAAAAACGAGATTCACCATGGAAGCTGAAGCTTGTCTCTAGCAAATCAAAAACAAAGAACTGTATCTACCCTCTGGTAAACTAACATAACTATTGAAAATGGCCATAGAAATACTGGATTTTCCCATTAAAAATTGTGATTTTCCATAGCTATGCTAAATTACCAGAGGGTATACAAAATGTTTCAATCTGTAATCAATGTTCCGTTAGTGACGTTACCTTCCAACAAATATCTTGCATGGATCCAATGGTAGGAACATTGAAGGTAATGAAACATAAATCATGGGTGCTGCTTGGGAAACTTTCAAAATTGGGTGAACATGAATACGATACACCACTAGAATCGAAGACCGAACAGAGGAGATTCCCTGAAGCCACCAAACATATTATCATCGGACAAACACATTTCTTGTGGATTTCATGTGGTCTTCAGAGGGGTCAACCCCAGTACCAGTAGATGAAACCCAGCTTGTGATGTCGCACTTCCAACTTCGGTGGACATTTTCCACCGGGCTCGTCCTTCTTTCGGGCTAAACTAAGACCTGTCCGCGGAGACCCCGGGACGGTCCAAGCGGAAAGCTTATTGGCAAAAAAGGGAACGGTTAAAAGCTGTCAACCGAGAAACAAAGGAGAGATGATGAGACATGTAAGTCTATAATAGTCTATATTCCTAGACTTCGCAGTGATGGAGGCCTCCTAGTTAGTTAAGTCGCTGGATATCTAAGCTAAGCATATGGTTTCTCATACATCTACATAGGAATAGTTTAAGCCGCGAAGCCGCAGAACTGGGTTTCATCGCCACGTTGACACGTTGATCCACATGCACAAAAAATGTATCATGGGTCATCTCTGCCACTACCCTCTGGTAAACTAACATAACTATGGAAAATCACCATTTTCAATAGGTAAATCATTGGTAAAACAACTATTTCTATGGTCATTTTCAATAGTTTTTTGTATGTTTACCAGAGGGTATCTCTCTCATGATATCCCCATAAAATGTCTGTGAATCAATCATATCCTCAACTCTCCGCCGTGAAAAACATATGATCAGCCCGCGAAAAAACAACTCCAAGTCCACTACAGGATGGGGCCCCCAGTCGATAGCGTTCAGTTGCCTTATTTCAGTGGCTTTATGGTAGATATATGTAGATATAACTATAGTTAATAGGTTTTTTTTCATGGTTTATAAACCCACTAACATCACTGGGGGGCCCCATCCTGTACATGTGTTTTATCTCTTGCAAGGCGCAACTTCGTTCGCTGCTACAACTTGGATTAGCCCTAAAAAAAACACTGAGGGTGTGCACTCACTGTGCCCACCATGCCCAACAGAAACAAAAAACTCCTCAAAGAATGACTCTCTCCTTTTGAAGGTCCAAACCCTTGACATTTTAGGGCCTCTTCCAGCACTTTCCTTTCTAGCCATTTGGAAGTTTGTCAGGCCAGTGCCAGCAGTACTTAGTATTTCTTGCACGTTCTGACACCCAAATGTACACAGAAAAAAAATGACGGTGTTCCTGCACAAACTGGATTTTCCATGTCCACAATTCTTATCTCTAACGTTTTGGAACCCCACATCAAAGGTTTCAATCATTAGTTTCTGTTCATCTATTCATTCTAGGTGAGTCCTAGGTCCAGCACGGGTGTATGAAATAAAACAACTTCTGATCTCATCTGATGTGGTTGGTTTGATAACGTGCGATACCTAAATTGACGAGTTCTCACGCCCATTATGCCATTGCTGCCCCATGTTTTCCAAACAATCCAGAAAGCACGGCTTGCCTTGAATATCGTTCAAACAAGTCAATCCTTAGCCTAGCTGGCTGGTTATTGACATGTTTTGCAATAATCTGTTAGATGGTTGGGAAACTCTAAGTAGCTCCTTGGCTCCCCATTGAATAGGGAATATATAAGGAATATGAATACCCCTAGCTCCTTAGCTCCCTCCTAACCACTGGATAGAATAAAAAAAAAACAGCCAACCAGCGAAATCTACCCTGCACCGTTGCGGGTGTTCCTACCACGGCGCCTCCCCTTTTCGGTGCCATGGCGCCACGGCGCCAAGCCGTGAAACGGCTCCTTTGGAGCCAGTGGCTACAGAGATTTCTGATTTCTTCTTCCGGCTGTTGGAAATGTACCAGCAGCATGTTGGATTTAGCCCTGCGAACTGGTGATGAAATCCAGTAAGTAGGGATATACTGGGTAAAAAAAATGGCATCTGTGATGAAGAACATATGGGACTTTTTTTCGATTCATCTACCATTTTAGTGGGATAGAGTGGATAGATGATAGAAAATGCAAACAATTGGCAAACAATGATAGGGTGATAAATAAGACCAATTCATTGGAATTTCAGTGGGGAGATGGTAGACCATGGGCTTGTTGGCAGCAAAAAACAACAAACCATGACTGGTTGTTGGTTTCAGCCCCTCTGAAAAATATTAGTCAGTTGGGGTTATTATTCCCAACTGAATGGAAAGTCATATAAAACTCCATGGTTCCAGTCACCACCAACCAGATGAAACATCCATGTTGGAAGATGTCGGATGACATTCCATTCACTGATTCACCTTTTTGCCTTTTCCACCATTTGGACTTGCTAAAAAGGCCATGGTTTAAATCAATTTACTGAAAGGAGGAGAACCAACTGAATGCGCGCATTTCGAGGGTGAAACTTGGAGACCACGGAACAATCGTCCACAGTCATGTATTGAAAATACCAAATCACAATAATCATTTTTAATTGGAGACCACCAAACATGATGATTTTTTTTTCTTTTTGGTTTTGCGTATTGAACATATTAAGACTAAGACTATTCAAAAATAACCCGAATCGCAAAAAAAATGGTGCTTAGCCCATCCCGACGCCCAAAGGCTGAAACCCATCGTTCTGATTCTCGTAGCCGCAGGATTTTTATCGTGCACTGTCTGGTTGGTGGTTTCAGATATGGTTTTATAATGTTTTATATGGTTTAATATGGATAATAATGGGATAATGATGGGACAACAATACTGGTTGGTGGTTGACCCACCCCTCTAAAAAATATGAGTTCGTCAGTTGGGATGATTATATTCCCCATATATATGGAAAAATAAAAAATGTTCCAAACCACCACTTTATCCCACTTTATCGGATGCGCTGCCAGGGTCGGAACGCTGACAGCCCATGTTAGGCTGTGAACTACGCACTAGTCAACCAAACCGTATCAAATCGAACATCACGTGTTGCAATCGGCAACGCAGACAATGCCCCAGAAGATCGATGGAACCCTCCAGGAGCAAATCTCAAGAACCAATCATCCACGCACCTCAGTCTCCAGCTAGGCCAAGGAATGGCCACACATCCTGTATGAAAGAAGAGGGCATTCGAATGAGGACGGCAGTATCGTGTCAGGCATGAAAACCCCATATGACGCCAGCTTTCACGTAGAACTTTGTTGAACCAACGCGCCCTAGTCTGAAACGGAATAGCAAGCAAATCAACATGTGGGGTGCAATCTCCATGCTTCCACGAGTCAATGTGCGTGGGCGCAGCTTCTCCGGTGAAGAGAAAACCAACATACAAATGAAACTGAGAAACCCACACAAGTTCTTCATGACTCCCATGTGTCACTTGCCAAAACCAGGACAAAAGTTGTCTGACCACCGCATCACCATACCATCGGACGGCAGCTGCAGGTATGGTAAGCTCCGGCAGTTGTTTCCAAGCATCACCAGGCACTGAAGGGGGGGCCCCCACATCAGGTCTATCATCTCCTTCAGGGCTATCGGATTCCTTCAGAACTGCACGACTCACTGCAAGCAAAACCCCTTGAACCTCACGGGAGATTCGGCGACAAGCCAGAGTAGAGTTAACATGACACGAAAAGAAATCCCAAAAGCCTACAGGTCTGTCCCATTGTGCTGCGGCTGCCGCACGGTCTGCAAACATGTTATGCGTAAAGCACCATTCCTCAAGCGGGGATGTAGCATCACAAACCCTTTGATGTGCGGCAACTTTCGTGATCACCACTTGAGCAGGACAAAAATCACGGATACATTCCCAAATAAGCAGCCATAAGTCAGAGTGAGCACAGTCAGGTTTAGGTTCACAACCACCCAACATAGCCTGCAACTTGCGCACAACAGCTTGACAGTCACACCACAAGTGCACCCTGTGATTTTGATGTCGCATCACGCACAGAGCCCTCCAAATTGCAAATATTTCAGCACGGTACGAGCTTTGCAAAATACCTGGTAATGGCCCTGATTCCAGCACTTGGCTTACCATCGGTTTTGTCACATCAGCAAGCACCACAGCCCAGGAGGCCAGCCTGCAGGACGGAAATTCCTGATTAAGACAACTGCCATCCGCGAAAACGTGCACATCTCCACCAAACGAGGCTAGAGGATTTGACACAGGAAAGGTGATGTTACTAAGCATGGAATACCACTGCAGCAAAGTATGTGGTCTCATACTCCAACCATATGCCGTCAAGCATTCAGGAAGTGAAGGAATAAGCAAAGCCACATCAGAGGTGACAGCTGATCTCTCCCCTTGAAATCGAGGACATTCCCAAAACCGATGAAACCGACTGTCACTACATGAGCAGTAGGGGCAAACATCGGTGGCCCCACTTTGGCAATACTTCTTTCCATCCTGGGTAATATGACTTCCATTCAGACACCTGTGGAACAATTCTTTGTCCTCATGCGGAAGATTCTGCAGGAAGACGCGGGTATCACAAGCATCAACGTATTGAAGGTTAATCATGCCAGGTCGGTGGGTGACCTGTTGAGCAACCACCATCTGCCAAGCCCAGGAAGCCCGGAGAATCAACTCGGACATGCTGACCCTTAGAAGATGAAAGCAACCAAAAACATCATGAATAATGCCTCTGGAATGCAGATGCCAACCCAAGGTTTGGATGCGACAGAGCAACGTCGCACTGATGCAGTTCGCAGGAAGCGAGTCAGGATCACAAGTCAAAAGGTCCAATGCATGGCACACTTGGGACACATCTCCACAGTCACGGGCACACCGAATGGTTTGCACAATGGACCAAAACTGGGGATCAAGGAGAGGATGTTCAATCAGACCCATGTGTACCCAAGCATTGCATCCCGCGCCATCGGCGGATAGGCCTTTCAGAGCACCTGTGCGCAAGGCATGAAACGTGGCCGCACTGACTGATGTAGAAGCTACTGCATTGAGAGCCCTAGGCCATGCTGCAACCAAGATTGCACGTACTTTCGTCCTGTACTTGCAAGCTGAAATTCTCAGTTTCGGCCACAATTCCTGCATGCCATTGACCCTTTCCATCAGAGTAGCATTGGTGTGACGGCGTGACATCTGGACATGAGCACCAAGATTTTTGGCTGACAGCAACACCTTGAACCCCTCTCTCCTCAAACATTGACGACCATTATCAGTGATCGACCATGCATACGTCTTCCGCGGGTCAAGCTGGAGGTCAACAGCCTGCACAAAACGCTCCAGGCACTGTTTGGCTCCCTCAATCAACCTGCTGTCAGGACAAACCAACTGCCAGTCATCAACGTATGAGATGGGTGTGCATAAAGGAAAAAAGACCTTGTGCCAAGTGTGAAAAGCCATGTCCAGGAGAAGCATCGCAACACAGCTCAGGCCACATCCTTCCGGGAATCCCGTCACACTAGGTATGCCTTCAGTCAAAGACCCTCTCAGCAAAAACCGTCTTTTCATTTGGGAAAGAGCTCCCGCCCAGCCAACCAACATATACCCTGGCAGTCCCATGTGCGCAGCAATCTCAAAGACTGCAACTCTTGGCAACATGTTAAATGCCTTCTGAAGGTCTGCCACAAGGCCAGACAGGTCGAAGGAATGCTGGAAAGAATGCTCGATGCACCACAAAAGCTTGGCCCAAACTTGAGCTGCATATCGTCCAGGACGACTGCCGTAGAGGCTGTCAGGCATCGAATCATCCAACCGAATCAATGCATGCCTCGCATGATATGAGCTCCAGATTCTGTACAGCAACCCAAACACCGTAATTGGTCGAAAGTCATTGGGGGCCCCTGGTTGAGTAACCTTCGCCAAGCTAACAACTTTGCCATCTACCAATTGGGAGGGCCATTGACCCGTGGCTTCAGAGGCAGCATACATGTCGCAGAAGGCTCGCAAAACAGGGCCTGGCATTTGTTTCAAATCAGCCAAAGTAACACCATCGAATCCATGCGATGTGGATGTCTTCTTTTTCCGTATGGAAGTCTTGACATCATCAGGAGTCATGGGAGGCCAATAATGACGACCCGGCGGCAGGTACCTTTTGGCAAAACTCACAATCTCATCCCATCTGTCAGCAGGCACATCGGCATGCCTCATCCATCTGGCTTTCCAATCATGCACAAACTGCTGTTCAAGTTCAAGAAGGTTGCCGACATATTTGGTCTGTCGGACAGTCTCTCCAACTTTCACCTGGGACACATCTTCAACCCACAATGCCTCAGCTTCATGATGTATAACTGTCAGCGGTTTCCCTTGACAAGAAATTACCCCAGTGCTCTTGAAATCACAGATTTGGTCAAGTGTGATTTGGCCAGTGTCTGCATCAACCTCCTCTACCACCGCTTGGACGGATTGAAACAAAACTTCCACTCCAGGAATCATTGCAGGACGCACATCATGAAAAACCAGATTGGGGTTGCGATCACGCCGAAATTTGGCATATTCACGTGATTGTCTTTTCAACTGGCCCTCAAAATGACGAACAGCAAGTGAAAGAGATTCAAACATGGCAAAAGCACATTGAGAAGACGGAGGGGATTCCGGACAACATTCAGGTGCATCACCAGTGCGATGATCACAAGTCTTCCACCAGTGCGCAAAAGTAGGCTCGAAGCCCTTTGCATGTAGCACGGAACTCCAAGACTCCACCCGCGCAATCATCAAATCAGGCTTAGAACTGGCAGCCATCCTGGCAAACGACTGCAACCGACGGGCTTGTCTAACCCATTGTGCATGCCTAACAGACGTTCCCATGTATTCAGGCTGAAAATCACCCTGCCTGCCAAGCTTGATCGGAGGGGTTTTGTGAGGCTTGACCACTTTGGGTGTAGCACGACTAGCCCTACCAAGCATCTTTTTGGTCACCACCTGAGGACATCTACGCACAGCATCCTGTTCAATGTCATGCCAGAGCCTAGAATAGCCAGCAGTCATATCACCATCGGGAGCAGACCAATGAACATCAAGACCAAACTGGGAAGGCCAGGTCATTGAATGAGGCGACGGCCAAACACGTAAAGACGGCAGAAAGGCAACCTGTTGAAAACGACCAGATAAGACTGCATGATCTGGCCAAACATCTTGAGCAAGGTGCACCTCAATCAACAAATCTTGCAATTCGGGCGACAAGAACAGGAAATCCTTCCGCGTTTTTCCCTTACATGTATTTTGGACTGGTGCTCCCCATCGGAAGAGAGCAACTTCTTGGATGTCACGAAAGCCATGCTGTCTCAAAATCTCGAATGCAGGAAGTGAGTCTTGATGCACATTCAAATCTCCCGCCAGAAATCTAGGCCCTGTGCAAAGGCCACACAAATTGGTGGCAAGGTGGTGCAAAAGATATTCATTGTTCTGCGCAAAACATGGGTGAGTGTGACTGTTTGGTTCACCGTACAAAACTGCTCCAGAAATCCAAACATCCCCCAAAAGTGTGGCAACCATCAAAGCCTTACCGGAGTCCAAAACAGGTTGAGGTAAGTTCGAAGGGATCTGCCTTGTGGGATGCTTTGACAAAATTGCAACACCCTTCCAGGTAGTTTCAGTGGTCAGCCGCCGCCGCAGAGAAGTGACATCCGTCACGCAGTACCTGTGTTTAGATCCCGCAGCATGCAGCCCTGCTTTGAACCTAGAAACATCCTTGCCAAAGAAGTGTGTCTCCGAAACAGCCCATACATCACCACCATCAAGATGAGTTTGAAAAAATTGTGCCTTGTTTCTCAATCCCGAAGGGTTGAACGCACCCAAAGTGAAACAACCATCAAATTGACCACAAGGGCCAGGGTTTGATGCCTCCCCGATAGGAAACAACCCAAGCACCAGCAAAGCCAGAGCATTGCAACCATAGCGACCCACACGAGGTCTGGCAGGAATCTCATTGTGCATACAAACCATCAAAAGGATCACGGGGACCAGGATCCAGCAAACCTCAAAGCAACCAAAGCCAAACAACATGGCAAGAAACCAAAGGAGCAGTGCAAGACTCCAGGATTTGCCGTCAGATCCCTCCCCAAACCGTCACTCCATGGAACCGTCCTCTCGCGGCCTCTTGGCAAGCAGGTTTCTAATCTGTTGCATCTGGGCTTCGAACATGGCTTGGACGCTCTGTGTCTGGCTCTCCAACTGTCCATGGAAGGTCTGACCTTGTTGTTGGATTTGTTGTTGCACAACCGCAAACTGCTGAGTGCTTTGGGTGGAAAATTCTGTGAACTGCCCTTCAAGCTTCTGGTTCTTGTTCATAAGGAGATGAACCTGGTTTTCCAAATTGGTCAAACGGTCCGGAACATCATCTGCCTCCATTGCTGCAGGAATTTTTGCCAAAACCGCCGACTCAATGCGAGCTTCCAATTGCTTCATGCCAGCATCTGCAGTGGTTTGGTGTGCTGCATGTTTCCCACTGTTGTAAGGTCCCCAAGGATCAGCTTGGAGCCACGGGTCAGACTCAACTTGCATTTCGGGGGCCCCAGCAGAGCAAAGCGTCAACGTGTTGACAGACCCAACAGTCGCTGCAGTGGCAGGTTTGACATGGTCATTCTGCTTATGCTTGGACACAACCACCTCACCATGCATCATGTGAAAAATCACCTGCGGTGGCGGATCAACGGATTGGATGATCCACATGGAGCCACGGCCTGGGATCGGCTGGTTAGGCTGTAATTAATGCCTTGACTCTCCAACCCGCCTGCAGCATTGCCTTGTTGATCGCATTTCTGTCTGCACCCCAAGGAAACGGTCCCACAACAAATTGGTTTTTGGGTCCACTAGGCAAGTAGGCTGAGTCCGGTCGCAGCAGCTGATGCACCGTTTGGGCATGGTCAACATGGACTCGAAGACCTCTTCGGTCTCCCAACCTGGCAAGGCCTGTGACAATTGGATTGATTTGCATGACATGCGCTAACTCGCTCTGCGACATCCGGGCACCCCAGATTACCACATACTGAGAGAGGACCTCTTTGCCGTCAGGCGTCCTAGGCTCTGTGAAGGCGCCGGATGCACCGCTCTGGGCAAGCAGTGGCTGCAAAATCACCAATGGGACTCTCAGGCACACGGAAAAAATATCCGCCTTGCCAGGAGGCGATGGCTTGAACCCTGCCTTGAGGTATTGCCTCCGCCAAACGTCTAAAATCGGATCTTGCAGCGGCAAATTTTCGGCGTTGTGCCATGACCCACATTCACAGGCATCCCTGTCACACCTCTTAAGTACTGGAAAAATCCGCACCAAATTCTTGATGGGGGCACCAACAAAGTCATCCCATTCTCCAGGAAAGGAATCTTTGTAAACCATGATTTTCACAGTGACCACTTCGAGTTGATCCAGGGCAATGCCAGCTGAAATCACTTGCTTTTCAACAAAACCATTGCCAAGTTGCACAACGATTGCCTCAACCAGCAAAGGTTCACTGTTGGCTATGCAAACACAGGGCATCAAAACTTTGGAATGTGGAAGCGCTGTTTCAATGATCACCCCCGCCGGCGGAAACACAGCAAGGGCCAACGGTTCACTAGAAACAATTCGGCCAGCTTTCAGATATGGCTCTGCCTCCTCCAACGTCACCAAGACAACACCATGGGCAAGGGGCCCAACTTGCTTAAGAGAAATCTGGCTAAGAGCACATCCCTTGGCTTGGAAAACTCCATCAGGCAAAGACAATTTGCATGGGTCAACCATTTCAACCTGTTGGGGTTTGGATTTGGGCATACCTTTACGCATTCTTTTGCCAACCGGAAGGTTCTTGTTGTTCTCAGCCATTGAGGCCAGTTCTTCAGGAAGCAAAAATTGAAAACGCGCATTGTTCCCCAAAATCTTCAGCGATCTCCAAACATTCTTGGCACCAAGGGCTTGAGTGATTTGCTCACTTCCAATGGCTCGAATTGCCTGCTGGGATCTCTGCTCAACCATATGGTCAGGGACTCCATGCTTCAGAAGTTCGGCCGACAAAGACTTGATCAAATTACCGTTGCCTCCAGACCCCCAAGCTACCGGACAGATACAGCAACTGCTAGAATGGAGCGCTTGGACAAACCCTGCTTTCATGTTAGCATGGTAATCGCCCAATTCATCCAAGTCCTTTGGCAGGTCAGCAGCAACCATGATGTGTGCCAAAAAGGAAATTGCCGCAGCACCACACAACGCATGGTCAGGAAGACCTCTGGGGAAAACATGCCAAACTGCATCCAAGAAATCAAACTGCACTCGCATCACGTCAAGCAAAGGCTGAATGATCTGCGGTTCAATGACTCCGTCATCAATCAGATGAGCAACCAAGTTCTACCATGTGGCACAAACCAAACTGGAAACCAATGCTCTTGGTACAACATCACCGAAACAATGTGAAAACCTTGGTCCGGCACCACCATGTGCCGGCGGCACCATGCAGCACACAAATCCTTGCCAATGGTGTCCCATGTGCTCAGCATCAGGGGATCCATCATCACGAATCCAGGAATGGGCGAAAAATCAGAATGGCAAACATTGGCTTTGTGATTGATCAAATGAGCCAGATGAAACCTGATTTCATCGTCTCCCCACAACTTGCCTTTTTCGCGCAAGAGGTCCATGCGAGCGTCTTTGTCCATGCACTGATGAGAAAAGCTGGTTCCGGCAACTGCAGGCCCCGAAGCAGGTGCATTTGCTCCGGAAGAAGAACCCGGCTCATTGAAGAAAACTTCTTCGGCATCTCCTGAGCCCCAAACCCAAGGCCGACGTGCTAACTGAGCTGAATTGACCGCATCAACATACGCTTGCCTGTAGCCAGCATGAACAGCCTCAACCTCTTTCAAAGTGGTTGGCAGCATGGAATCAAACACGCAGTGGTGCAAGAATGACATCGCAAGTGCACCACACATGTCTGTGGCCAGAAAAAGCCGCTGATGGCGCAACGAAACAATCGAGGGAAACCCAAGTGAATTGGCAATGGCTTCAACAACTTTGATCAACTTCTCATGTGAGTTCTGGGGCGCATCCCAAGTGGTGAAATGCAACTGTTGCCCCTGAGGTGACAAGCAAACCGGGATCCAATGTCCTTCAATCATACACGCAGAGAGAATCATCATGCATTCTTGTTTGATTTCCGGGTGAGAGCTCCCCCATTCATGGCACAAGTGAACTCCATGGTGAAGCCATCCCGTCAGCAACAGTGGGTCAAGCATGAAAACCTTCCGGAAAACAAAATCAGGTTTTGCACACATTCTGTCATTACGCAATTGGAGAAGCATGGAGATATGAAAACGAAATTCATCATCAGCCCAAACCCCTCCTTGTTTCAGCAAAATGCACGCACGGTCATCTGCTTTCAGGAGTTGGTGCCGCAAGGCCCAAAGGTGCTTTGTGTTGGTGACAGCAGGTACCTGAAGATTTTTAAACTGGGAGTCCTTCAAGCCAAGCAGGGGCGCCGCTGAAATCCAGGATTCGCAATCCGGGAGCATCTGAGTAGGCATGGGGCATTCACCAGCATCACAGGGTCCAAAGAAACCAGGCTGAACAGGAGCGTTTTCATGGGCAGGAATTGTCCATTCGGCAGTGGGTGAAACAGTGGCTCCACAGGCATGTGTGGCAACATGTGTCCTTTCAGTTTCACTACCAACACTCACGTCGATGCCATCACCACACGGAGACAAACCCTCAGTGGTCGAGGGGACTTCTTCACATCGCACCCAAATCACCTGGCCGGGGGTAAGCACATGCGTGAAGGGAACCATGGTTCCATCTTTGTCATGGGCATCAATCATGGTCAATCCACCAACCAGCTGGGCTTGTGCTTGGACCAAATGTTGAATCGTGCTACCCTCTTTCACATGAATTTTGATCGGATCTGAAGGTTCATGATGAAAAATCACTAGGCACTCATCAGGTGAGACAGTGGTATCGCCAGGCATAGATTGAGGCTCCGGAACCAGGCACGGGGTCTGAGCTTCCTCGTACCAATCTTCATCCAAAGCTGTCATGGGCACATCAGTGGACACTTCATCAGAGTCATTGGACAGTGGTCTGGGGACTGTTTGGGCCATGCAAATCAGATGATCCAAAAGCGTGGCAATGTTCAATCCCAATGGACAGAGGTCAGGCCATCTTGGCGGATGCATCACTTCATGCAGGGACAACCCACTAACCGGTTCCCAGAAACGAATCAACGACACAAGATTTGGATCAGAGATAAGCTCAGTCTGCATCGGCCACACTTGACGTCCACGCATCAAAATCCATGACATGTATGCTTGAAGGCGGGCTTCCGAATTGAATTTCGGGGGATACCCTCTGAGCTGCTGAATCCTTTGGTCAAGGGCCGAAAAGATCCAGGCCGCTTGCATCGGACTTGCCATCTGTCCCGCTGCTGCCAAGGTCAAACGGGGGTTTCTCCCAAAATCAACCATGGGGTCGAAAGCACACAGCATCATGACTTCATTCGGGTGAAGGTGGCGCAAAACACTGTGTTGAAACTCAGTTGAGCAAGACCTAATCAAACATCCAAAGAGACCCTTTTCAATGATTCGTTGGTGTGAAAGGCCACTTACTCTGCAACCACACTCGCAGCCAACAACTTGCGAACCCCAAGAATGCAATGCACAGGGTGCACATGACTCAAAGTTCAGAAGATACTTCATGTACGTTTCATCATGAGTCCCAAAAGCAGCCATTTCGATAGGTGAAAGTTTCAGAACATTTTCATCATTCACATCCCATGGCTGGACACATGGAACCAACTGCTTCACCTTGGTGACCTGATTCATCTGAGGCCAAGGAATCAACGGGATCTTGCCAAGCAAAGGGGAGGTGATCAACCACCAAGCCCTGTTTCGGCGGCACGGCCAAATATCAACAAGGCTTAAGTCACACTGAGTACAACTGAACCCTGAGGCTTCCAAAAACCTGGCAATCTCACCTACCACATATGAGTTCGTTGAAGCAGGCTGGACACATTCAAGCACTACGGCATGCACTTGCAAATAGAAAGCTGATGCAAGGATTCCCTGAAGACACTTGGAGCGGTCATCGTCTCCGGCCTTTTGGTCCCCAAGGCGGGAAAACGGCTGGCACGCGAAACCAGCAGCCAAAGTGGCTGCACCCTTGGCCACATCCCATACTCGGACTAAGGTAGTAAGGTCACAAACATCCCCAACAATCCTTTCGGGTCCATCTTGAAGGGCAAAAAGGTCCAAAAATTTCTTGTTGAAATCAACCGCAACAGCTGTCTGAAATCCCGAGGTTGCCAAGCCCTGCGAGATTCCACCAAACCCTGCACAAAGCTCGACCACCTGATGCAGCCTATCCCACGATGGGGCCTCATGCTTGAATGTCACTGAGTCATTGTCAATACCAACCAGTGGAATGGGAAACTGTTTGCGAAACTCCACATTCATCAAAGAGTATAAGCTTCCAGAACCATCCAACAAACCACTAGCCAGAAAATTTGCACCTGAATGCTTCGCCTCAAACAAATGTGCATCATGAGTGGGGTCCCAGCACAAAAGACGCCCCACCAAATGCATGCGTTGGCCAGAAAGGCACGTACCAAATGCAGCCGGTAGCACCAGATCCATTGCACCTAGAAAACCGCAGACCTGCCCCCGATCAGAAAAGGATGCAGCTGTACCAGCTGGCAGGCGGCTTGGGCAATCACAGCTTTCCAAACCACCAACCAGCCATGATGACACCGAACCGGATATTTTGATCCATCTCCAACTCACCTAATCACCGAAGGGTGTCACTTTTTTTTGCGCGGCATGAGGCGCCAAAGGCACTTTAAAGGCAATCGCGCACTCGGCCAAGGCCTGCCAAGCGACAACCAATCCGCCATTGAAGTATAGATGATTTAACATGTACCCTCTGGTAATTTAACGTAGCTATTGAAAATGACCATTTATAGTGTGTTTTCCCATTAAAAATTGTGATTTTCCATAGTTATGTTAGTTTACCAGAGGGTATGCATTGGTGAACACAACATCAACCCCTGTGATACGAATCGACCAAGGCCATCCCTTTCGATCCTAAAACGATCCAATCTCCGCCTCATGAGACAGAGAGGTCCAAAAGCCCGAGCACTGCTCCAGATGATCGCTGGACCTGGGGATTCTGAGAGGAACCTCCTGACCTGGGAAATTCCAACCTATTGGAATCGAAAAAAAACAGGGCTGCTGGCATCCAAAAAAACGATGTCGTCATGGCATTTTCTTTGCAAATTATGAAAGGTGGTGGCCCCGCCCCAGTGAAATGTTTGTTTATACACGTTTGTTATATATAATGACATCGATACATCCATATATGCGTACATACAGATATATCTACCATACACCTAACAGCTATACTAATAAAATGAACCAAATGAACCAACTTAGCGGTTCTGAACTGTACGGGATTGTCTCAAAAACAAATCTATGCTTCATCCTAATGTTCCTTGTTAAAAGTTTCAGAAACTAGAGGTCCAATCACACAGTCCATGACCATCCCAGGATTCGGAGGCGGTGATTCCACAAAGCCTGGTCGGAATCACCCCGATACCATGACACCCGGCCTGGTAAACATACAAAGAACTATATTGGAAAATCACAATTTTTTAAGAACGGTAAATCAAGTATTTCATACTATTTCTATGGCAAACTGTAAACAAATAGCATTTTTTTTTGTATCCCATGATGACTGGGTGAACGTTCCACAGTCCAGTTACTTTCCCCGGATGATCCCTCTTGGGTTCTTCGGATGGGCTGAACAAACTGCCGACATGCTGAAATTCGAAACCCCAAAAAGGTTTGGAAACCATAGGACTTCCCGAATATTGATGGTCAAATCATGATGCCCCCCCTTTTGAGGGTTCAGCCACTTATTGTTTGACGAATCAAGCATCAACAGCCTGGGATCTCTCAAACATATACACCTTTTTTGCTGTGTTTGACTATTTTGATGTTTTAATCAGTTGAATTTACACCTAACTCCAGCCGCAACTTGTTCCTCTCTCAATTTTCGATATTTATCAGCTCAAGGAGACTAGCTGAGAATACCACAAGTTGGTCTCAAAGGAGAGCAACTTGGCATATGTCACGGCATTGGGACGTACCTAGGCTATGGCGGCCCGCGTTGGCACCAGCCGGGGATAGAACTCACTGCCCGAGATTTCACAACGGAAATTTGGAGGATTGATCGGTGAAAATGGATGAAAATGGTGGGGTGACTCTGTTTCTGTGTATACACCGAGGATGTCTAGATATGAATATATGATCATATATATATATATTATGTATATATATAATATATATGTTTATATTTATATGCATCATATTTGTATATATGATATATGCATATAGTATATGTGAGTATATGCGCAGCATACATTTGCAAATACTATTGGCGGGTCGTTGCGACAAGATCTTGCAATAGTTCTGATCATGTTCACATGTCCAAATGATCAACTCATGTCAACTCGCTTTAGATGTGGAACATGGCGAATTTATAGGTGATGTATTGATGATTGACCATAGAAAAATGTGATTTTCCACATCTATGTATGATGATTTACCATAGAAAATGATGAATTTTTGTAAACGTTTATAGCTAGAATGTATTTCTTGAAAAATCCACCAAAACCATGTTGGACTAGTGAGGTTTCCCGCGTCATTCTAGTAATCCCCCCTTTTTCGGCAGGGTGACTCATCCGCCAAAAAACATCAACCAATGCCAGGGTTGCAACTGCTCAGCTGTAAAACTCTCCAAGCCGATTCTGAGAGTGAGGCCGTTTCAGCATCAAACAACCTCGGATCACTGAAGTTTGCTACATCCGAATGGGGCAAACCAACAAATTGGAATGTTCGTGTGCTGAAAACATCTATTTTCTCGGAGTTCCCGGCCCGGGTGGCTTTTCTCTGAAAAATCAAAGCATCTTCTGAAACATCTTCAATTTACAAACAAACTGCAATGATATTGTTGATGATATATCCTGTTAATATCACCATAAAATGGCAAGGTTGTTGGTTAAACAATCCATGTTCATCCAATCCCGCATCAATCACCTTGCATCTAGACCTCTATATCCCATATACATAGGCTTCATACGGGTTTCATTCGGTTTAATACCGGACCATTGTTTCCGGCGAATTCTGCTTACAAGGTGGTGCCCCCCCAGTTGCAAATGGATTATAATCCCATGAAAACTAGATCGATAAATCACCAACAGAAACCAAAGTAACTATGGACTTATTTGCACCAACTCAGCTAATCCTATAACATCCTATAACCATAGTTATTGGAATTATTAAACCAACTTATAGACCATATAAACCAACTTAGTTACAGGAATAATAAATCAGCTAGTTATAGTCTTTGTAGTCCATAAGTTATTGGACCTTTTTGAACCAACTTAGCGTTCACTTGCCCAGCAGGGCACCCATCGTACAGCGGAATCTCTGAGCAGTCGCGCAAGGCGACAGCGTTGGGAAATTGAGTAGCTCCAGCGCAGGCAGAGACCTGGAGGTGACTACAAAGTGGGGCCCCCGTTCGATAGCTAAGTTGGTGAACATAACTCCAATAACTATGGTTTATGGTACCTATAACTATAGTTAATGGGGTTTATAAACCAACTTATAACTGGGGGGCCCCACCTTGTAGTATCATTTCACGATATTTCACCATAAACTGTGGATATACCAGATAAAAATGTCACCATAAACTGTGGATATACCAGCTATATGATATATATATATGATATATATGTTACTGTATTTAACTAGTGATAACTAGTGGGATTGAATGGGATTGAACAATAAGGTGATCTATTCGGATATATCACCATAAACCCATGGGAAAATATGGTGATTTAGTGGGATTTCATCACTGCCAATTGAGTGGGATACCCTGCCAAAAACGACAAATTCTCAGCTGATGAACGAAGATATTCCTATAGCGAAAGATTACTGTAAAGGATTAGTTTCTACCCATCCAGTTGGTTGACCTAGTTACAGTAACTAGGGATATGTCACCATAAACTGTGGATATACTACCAGCTATATGTAACTGTATACTGTATGAAACAAACTTAGCTGATTATAGGGAATCACCTCGTATCAATTGGTTTGGGAACAACATAGAAACGAAAACTGGCTGCGAGTCTTGTATATGCATAAATGGGATCACCTGGGTGCAACTGGGTAGCTGGGTTCAACGTAGTTCAAACAAACGGGAGTTTCAACCTATCTATCCATGTATCGATTTATCCAGTTACCTTTGGGGTAAACTAACAGTCACATGTGGAAACATGGCCCATTTAGTTCGATGATTTACCTATAGCAAATGGTGATTTTCCGCACGAAGTCCCGTAAACGTTTACAGTCCCGTCGTCGTAGTCGTTTAGGAATGGGATCATCCGGATGGCAAGCAGGGATGATATTTAGGTGAATACCTGGTGAATATTAGCTGGTTTCCCAAGTCATAGGCCTATCCCCAATCATCCAAGTCATTAGATTCTATTACCTCATTGTATGTCAGATAACCTCATATAATGATAACATCATATAATGATAACCTAATGATAACCTCATATAATGATAGCAAAAATGATCAAGATGTATCAAGAATGTAGAAACAAAACCAAAACAATGTACAGCTTAACCAAACGGTTTGCCCAGATAAACAATTGAGATTTATGCGTCAACATCGGGATACCCCAACAACTAAACTAACAGTTTGCGATGGAAGCCATGGCCCAGTCGAAATAGTTGACAACTACCCATCTATAACATGGTGGATCGTCCTTTCCAGTTCCTTTTTTGTTAACGTTTTGTAAGCGTTTACCAGGCCGGTAGTACCCCCCAACAACATTAATGGCTTCAGATCGAAACACGTCTGATCAACATTGATCAACCAACATGTCGTGAGATGTCTGCGATCCCTTGGGTCTCAAGGAAATCCAATGCTCGAGGACGGTAGATGCGATGATAGATTAGGATGGTAGATGTATATTATTTTGTATATGTAAACATAAAAACATGAATATGTGTATTATTTTTGGAGCACCATAGCATCATAATACAAAACATGTTGCATCATTTTAGGTTTCAAAATTATCGAACATAAAATTTTATTATCAATTGTTTTTTGTGTATTATGTGGTGCTCCAAACATGATCCAAACATGATTTTTTATCGTGGACTATCTGGTTGGTGGTTTCAGATATATGGCTCTAATATGGTTTTATATGGTTTAATATGGATAATAATGGGATAATAAAAATCCAAATCCATCTAAATCATGTCTGGTTGGTGGGGGCTACCTACCCCTCAGAAAAATGATGGAGTGAAAGTCAGTTGGGATGATTATTCCATTCCCAATTGTTTCTGGAAAGTCATTCAAAATTCCATGGTTCCAGTCACCACCAACCAGCATTCACTATAGATATATCACCCATAAACCATAGTTATTGGTTGCCAAAAACCTCTGTTTTCTCATAGAGATTGCCACCAACCATATGTTTTCGATCTCTTCTTGCTGATTGTCTCCTTGCCCAAAAAAAAACATCCGAGTCCATCACTGCAGATGTGAGCGTCGTCACCTCAGCAGCTTGAAAGGCACCGAGCTGCTAAGGTCCTGCTGGTGCTGGTTTTAGTAATTCAACGTAGCCATTGAAAATTGCCATAGAAACAGTTGATTTAGCCATTAAACATGCTGATTTTCCAGTTCGCTATGTCAGTTTACCAGGGGATAATAACTGACCAGGAATGGAATAATTGTGATTAGCTGATTAGCATCAATGGCCATTTCAGGAACCTAAACCGGAGGTACCTACCATAGAAAAAAGGCTTATTTTTCAGGCCTAAATTTCAGGGAATATCTCCACAATTCATATGGCCCAAACATATGGTACGTTTACGTACCTCCATAAATTGGATCCTGTTTTATTCCCATCGATTATATACCAATGATTAACCATCATTAACCACTATTAACCACTATTAAGAATTATTTAATGATTAATGGTTGGTTAACAGTGGTTAATAGTGGTTAGATTAACCAATTCCCACTATTAACCATTTTATTCCCATTGATAATCATGGAATCTCTGGAGCAGAATATGATCAACATGATCATGGGAAAATGAAGAGCCAGGGGAGAAAACCGATGGCCTTGTCTTTCTGTGAACGTGTTTATCATCGAAGTATTGGGTACCCAGTTTAAAGCCATAGCAATTGCAGCAATAGAGGGATAAATTGAAGACCATGGATCATAACTGGTTGTTGGTTTTTACCATCTTGAAACATCATGGAGTGAGTTCGTCAGTTGGGATGATGACATTCCATTCCCAATATGATGGGAAAGTCAGAATCCAAATTCCATGGTTCCAGTCACCACCAACCAGCATTCACTATAGATATATCACCCATAAACCATAGTTATTGGTTGCCAAAAACCTCTGTTTTCTCATAGAGATTGCCACCAAACATATGTTTTCGATCTCTTCCATAGAACATCCATAAACCATCCATTAACCATCCAAGACCATGGATCATCATATTGTGTGAGTGGCTAGTGGCTACATGAGGGCTTTACACACCAACTGACCCGGCCCGGTAAACCTACAAAAAGCAAACTGGAAGCCATGGCCCATAGAAATAGTGGATTTACCGAAATGATTTAGCCATTGAAAATTGCCATTGTCCATAGCAAACTGTTAGCCAAAGGGTATATCTAGAGGACCTGACCTTGTACAAAGCGCCGTCCAGTGCTGCAGATACCCAGAGATCGGGGACTTTTTTGTTGGCTGAGTCACCAACTTAGATTGCCGACTCAGCCAAGATATTTCTTTGTCTTTGAAAAAAAAAGGCAACCTCTAAATTCATTGGTGATCATTTTCCCAACAAGTAATGTGTTTTTTTTCATGAATATCTGGTTGGTGGTTTCAATCCCTCTGAAAAATATGAGTTCGTCAGTTGGGATGGGTTATCCATGGTTATCCCATCTATTCTGGAAAAGAAAATTCATGGTCCGAACCACCAACCAGATATGTTCCATTTCAGAGCCATAAAACAAGTTTCATAAGCGCAGGCGTGGGACCACAGCAGTGACTCATCCTTTTGACCCCCAAAAAAAATGGGCCGCATCACTTTGGAATGCGCCCAAGGGTGAGATGACAAAATCTGTGCCGGTGGGACATGGACACATGGAGGCTGTCCAGTCGTCACTTTTACGCGACAATGACCATCTTCCAGATGGAAATCATCTGAAACTAATATGGAATATATATATATATTTATATTTATATCGTGCACTATCTGGTTGGTGGTTTCAGATATATGGCTTTAATTTGGTTTTATATGGTTTAATATGGATAATAATGGGATAATGATGGGATAATAATACTGGTTGGTGGTATACCTACCTCTCTGAAAAAATGATGGAGAACTCGTCAGTTGGGATGATTACATTCCATTCCCAATATAATTATGGAAAAATAAAAAAATGTTTGAAACCACCAACCAGTATTATTATATATATATTTATCTGGGTAAATTATAATAATTCACTAACCTGAAATGTTGGGCTATTTTCAGATCTTGATCGAAGTGAAGGAAAAAAAAAGTGGCGCTGAGCGCGCGGAAAGCCGCGGAAAGTTTATCTGTGGTGATGGTGAAACATGGTTGTTTCATATGGTTTCATACAATGTGAGGCCCCCCAGTGATGTGAACGTTGGTTAACAAAAGTCCCAGTAACTATAGTTATAAGTAGCATAAACCATAGTGACATTGGAGTTATGTTCACCAACTTAGATATCTTGGGGGCCTCACATTGTATATATTATATATGATTATATGTATATATATATGTATATAATATGTCACATGATATCACCAACAATGTACCTGAAATTGGGGTTTCCGTCCCACATGTCCATTTCAACAGGGAATCCATGAAGATAGACCATCAAATCATCAAATTTGTTGGTACCTTTTAATGAGGAATAAATAGATGTGGAGAAACAACATATCATGGCCAATCTTACCCTCTGGTAATTTAACATAACTATGGAACATCACCATTTATTTCGTGAATTTTCCCATGAACAATGGTGATTTTCCATAGTTATGTTTAATTACCAGAGGGTAGATACTCTGCAAGAAATTGAATTCTTAGCTGGTGAACGTAGATATTCCTACGGTAACTGGAAGAACTCCTGCACCACCTTGGATGGCTAACACCCGAAAAAAAATCATGGGATAAACTACCTCCCTCTACTGGCGCAGGATTTCGCAACCATCCACAGTATTTATTGCAAAAGATTGACGGAATTAAGATATTGTGCCATTCCAAATCAGGACCTATCATCCCCCCGTACAGGGTCCGGGACCCCAAACTGTAGGTGATTTGGTTTACAAAGCCCAAAAAACACTAGACAAATAATGTTAGATTGTTTTTTTTTGCTGGTTTAGAGATGCATATATCTAGCAAATTCTAACTAGAGACGAATTTGTTTTCCTCTGTTTGTGAATAGGGCTTTCTCTGGATACATCTACCACCAAACAAAGTTTAGCGAGTTGTAAACAACCTAGGGGGCTGTACCTGCAAACACAGTACAATCCACGATACCTGAACAAACAAACAAATGCAAAACAACAAAACTTATTATATAGCCAAAACTACTCGACTACAATTACAGCCATAATTAATAATGGTTGATTAGTGGTTACAATAACTAAAGCTATGATTATAGCTAACCAATCAACATTCATCAATTGCCAACCACCCGATTTGTGCTGCATCCTCCGTCCACTCCTTTTTTTGTGCGCGCACACGCAACGCGCGATTCCGCGCAAGGCGCGTCATGAATTTTCTAGGGAAAAAACAGAGCCAGCTGAGCGGTGATCCGGTTATCCCATATACGTGCCATGGGGGGCCCCTGTCATCCCACCATCATGACTTGGGAGTGCAGTTAAGGTTGCGGGTATAACATGGTATAACATGGTATAACATGGTATAACCATGGGATGGGGATATTTTTTACCTGAATATGCTCCACTTAATTCCACTGAATGTTCACTGGTAAACTCTTGCATAACGAACTGGCAAGATCCAGCAATTTTCATGGGTAAATCAACTATTTCTATGGTGGATCTTTCCATACTTATGGTGATTTTCCACTATAAATGGTGATTTTCCACTATAAATGGTGATTTTCCAATTGTTTTTTGGGTATCTTTACCAGGCCAGGTAGAAACCACTGGAACTCCACTTCCAACAGATCCAAGTCTTCCAACAGATTCTGATTCCTCACAGCTTCGGTGTAGATACTGGTTGCCCTCTGGTAAACATACAAAAAGCTATTGAAAATGGCAGTTTATAGTGGATTTTCCCATAAAAAATGGTGATTGTCCATAGTTATGTTAGTTTACCAGAGGGTATTCTGAAATTCTCGTCCCTTGAGAAGATCCAAAACTTCACGGTGCTGTTTTTACCCCCGGAAAAATGTGAAAGTCATCTTGGATCATCGTCTCATATCGTCTCTAAAAAGCAGAACACGAAAAAAAACAAGCAACCATATCATTGCCAATCTTAGATACCCTGCAAAAAAATAAATTCTTTGCTGGTGAACGTAGATATTCCCATTGATACCAAAGACTAAAGGATTAGTTTGTATCCATCTAAGATTGACCTAGATATGGCTTTGTCCGAGAACAGAGAACCCCTAAATCCCATAAAAACAATGTCAACTAGTAAATGGATCATTTTGGAGGCCCCGGACAAACCCAAGGTCATAACATTGCCAAGATCAGTATCCCCACTATATCCCCATGTTGGATGATCAAACCACCATTCTTCAGGTAATTTTCAACCATTGGTAATCAAACATAACATTGGGAAATCCCCGAACTAAATGGAGGCTTTAGTGAGAAAATAATCCATTAATGGGGGATTTTCCCGCCAGCCACGTTTGATTGCCAGAGGGTGTTCAATAATATTCCAGTACCTAGTATTATCCTGACTGATACTTATTCCATTCATAATTCCATATATAAAAAAAACATATAAAACCATATGATAAAGACATGTTTTATCCTATTTATTCCATGCATATTCCATATTTAGTAAACAAATTCCTATGAAACCATACAGGATGGTGCCCCCCAGTGATGTTAGTTGGTTTATAAACACCATGAATACTAGTTCGTTATATCTGCCATAAACCAGTTCGTGACATGGGAGTTATGTGAACCCCAACTTAGCGATTCCGAACTGGGGCACCACCAACCGTATGAAACATTCCGGGGCTCAGCTGGCGCCACGTTAAACGCAAGAGAGATCTGCATTGGCTGGCGCTTCACCTCGAGCAACATCTGAAATTGGCGGCGCTCAAATTGGGCGAATGGGTTGAGATCGGAAAATCATGGTGATTTTTAGAGAGATCATATAACCCATATGCTCCATGTATTGTATATTTACCTACATTTGGGTGATTATTAGGGCAAATGTTGGTAAATATTCCATACATGGAGCATATGGGTAATCAGCACCCTTTTTGACAATAACAAAATAATAGATGACTGTTATTTTATAGTAAAATAGTAACAGAAAATTGAAAGAACATGGAACAATGTAATGGATTTTAAATCATCACCTTGATATCAATATAGATCATGATCATAGTAAAGTAAGGCACCCAGATTGGTATGTACTCAGATTTGCATAGTGGTGAGTTTTAAAATCAATATATATGACCCAGATTTGTAGGTACCTATACCCTCCGTTTGTACCCTTAAAAATGGTGTTCTACCCACTTTTACCATTTTTCCTGTGGTCTTTGGAGGGTCTAGTTATTATGACAATAGTATAATACTTTGTGGTGTTTTATGGTGTTTTACTGTTATTGATTAACCATGAAACATCCAGATTTATCGTATTCTAGAGCACTTTTATATGAAGTCTATATATGGGTAACATTCCAGATTTCAAGAACTCAAAATTCTTGGGGATGCTTTACCATACTACCCATCAATTTTCCTGTGACTGTGGCGGTCCGTACTGAATTCCCCGGACCGCTGGGGGTGGTCAGCGCATCAATACACAATACTGTGATTGAACATAACAAATATGTAAATTAAGCATGATATAGATGTCAAATATATTCATATAGTATATACAATATATATATACACATTATATTCATATAATGTCAAATATGTCAACTATTGAAGTATTTCAACTTTCCCGTCTTTCCAATATATTGCCCCAAACGTTGCTATTTCAGTATTTCAACCATACTTACAATGTGAGGCCCCCAAGATATCTAAGTTGGTGAACATAACTCCAATGTCACTATATGGTTTATGGTACGCAAATAACGAACTAGTATTCCTGGGGCTAACTTGTTAACCAACGTTCACATCACTGGCCGGGGGGGCCTCACATTGTATATATATAGTATATATGGTGATATATGGAAATTTAACATATCAATAGGATTGGAGGATTGGGATATCATAGGTAATCATGTAATAGGATTTAGGGATTACCCTCTGGTGAACTAACATAGCAATGGAAAATCACCATTCTTAATGGGAAAATCCACTATAAATAGCCATTTTCCATTGCTATGTTAGTTCACCAGAGGGTACCCATCGTATTCAACCATACTTTTCTCATTTCAATCCGAGGTCATCCAGCTCTGCCCAGTGACGGCCAGCGCACGTTGGGAATCCGGGGATCAGAAGGCCTGGCGGCCAGTGACGTGAACGTTGGTTAACAAGTTAGCCCCAGTAAAACCATAGGAAAACCATAGGAAAATGGAGGTTTAGCCTCTGGTAATTTGTTACATAGCGAACTGGAAAGATCCACCATTCTTAATGGGAAAATCAACTATTTCTATGGCCATTTTCAATAGCAAACTGTTAGTTTACCGGAGGGTATAAGTACCATAAACCATAGTGACATTGTTTTTGTTATGCGGCCCCCAACTTAGATATCGAACGGGGGCCTCACATTGTGAGATATCCCAAGGTTCTCATCAAACTTCATCATCTTTAGATTGCTCACATGTCCAAAACTTGTGATATGCCCATGATAATCGTATTTTTTTTAAAAAAAATGCCTGAGCGACTGGAAAAAGAATTCAGGTTCCTTTAGGTGAAAACATTCCGATCTGGAGAATTTATGACACTTTTTTGGGGGTGATTCCTAGACCCTCCAATACCATCAAAAAAAAATAAAGAGTATCTGAGTATATACTAAGATTATGGGCTAAAACATCATTCTTAATTCTTAAGGCTACTCTCGGAGGGTCTAGTTAGGATTTGGAAAGTAATACCCAAAGAACTTTAAACAACGTACGGGACAAGAATTCGACTAAGTCTCACGTCCTGGAAAATCACCAACCAGCTTCTCAGAATCCCGACCAATCTACAGAGGTCAGGATGAAAAAGTAAAGCAGTAGGATCATCCGGATGCTTATTGATCACCACCCCAATTGCCCAATTCATATCTGCTTGGTGGTTTTAACGGATGTTTTAACCATATTGACAAATGATGGAGTGAAAGTCAATAGGAAGGAGATGACATCCCATATATGAAATGGACAATAATCCAGTCAGGTTTGAAACCAGCAGTCCCAGATATTATAGAACATCTATACCATCCATTAACCATCCATTAAGCATCCATTAACCAGATATTTTCCCATGGTTTTCCCATGATTTTCCCATGGTTTTCCCATGGTTTCCACTAGAAAAAGAGAGCCATGACTGGTTTGACTGGTGGGATCTAGCAGCCAATTCAGGAGTCCCCCAGCGATGTTTGTTTTGTTTTTTTTACCTCTAAATTATGTTTATGATGTGTATTATATATATATAATCATTATATATATATAGTGGTTCGTGTATGTTACTATTGATGTGGCAAAATGGATAATAACAATGAGTAATAGTTAGTGAATATCATCACAATATTACCCTAGTTATATATTCCCAATATATATATATTACCCTCTGGTTATGACTAACATAGCCATGGTTTTTCGATGGCCCTAATCGAAATAGATGGTTTACCGACCTTAAAAATGGTGGATCTTTCCATGGCGAACTGTTAAATAACCAGAGGGTAAATTATGTTTATGATATGACCATTTATAACAATAGTGTATAAATATAACCCATAAAATAACAATAGTTTATCAGTCTATAACATTTATTTGAGTATCATTCGCATCATACACATCATAGTTATGATGGGTTATAGTCTAGTTCGATTAATTAGTATAGATTTTCATGTATAGTTATGGTTTATAACCAACTTCAAGTTCACTTTTTCCCTAATGTTGCTATAAAGTTGTTCTAACCAACTTAGCCTTCACAAAAAAAATCCAAGCACGGTGCCATGGTGCCCCTGGGACCCTGGGACCCTGGGGTTCCGGTTGGTGTCCGGTTGGTACCGCCGCCCACGGTGCCTGAGGATTTCCCACTGCACATTGGAGGCCCAAAAGCCCAGGCAGGGATAGACATCTTCTTCGAGATCCGATGCCATGACCTGATAGGATCTGGTTCCGGTCGTGTGCTGTGACTCTGACGGTGGCGCGATCAATGCATTGTGGCGATGTTCCAAAACAAACTTAAAGTATATATATATATATATATATATATATTATGTATATTTGTTTAGATTGTTTAGATTGACAGTATACAGGCAATTTTTGCAAAATTGTGTATACATACTACTATCATGATACTATCATACATATGCGGTTATGAATGGGCATCTATGGAGAGCAACAAAATAGGCACACAATAATGACATATTTTGAATGCTTCACAAACCATTAGTGCTACCTTGGTTTCTCACTCAACAAGACACCTTCAAATGGCAGACGGTGGGTAAATGTTCAGCATGTTGAGGCACATTCATGTCAATTTGGAGGTTGCTTAACATGGTGGATCCCGACAAAACCATAGGTTTCAATACTAACATGTTCTAATTTCGGATGATTTGGGGCTACCACCCCCCATTTTCGGAAAACCTTCATTTTTTCAACCAAGCAACATGACAGGATTGATCTTTGCCCCTGCATACCAGCTGGCCGTTGTGGCTGAAAATCAGATTGTTCCCTTGACGCAAGACGCCAATGACCTCGTGCCGATCGGCACGATCACAAGCTTGGAAAGGATGATCTATGGAAATGCTCATATGGTTGTGTCTGAAAATAAACTATACCCTCTGGTAAACGTTTACATAACTATGGAAAACCACCATTTTTAATGGGTAAAGCAACTATTTCAATGGCCATTTTCAATAGCAAACTGTAACAAATTACCAGAGGGTACCCCCAAATAGTCAACCATTAATTGGTACATTTTTTTCAATCCTTTGGAATTGGAGATGCCATATTTTCAATTGGAAACCCATATGGTCGACATATATGTAGGTGTCTATTTTGTCGAAAGAAGACTGGCCATTTTGGACTTTGAAGTCCCTGACAGTATGGACTACCCTCTGGTAAACATACAAAAAGCTATTGAAAATGACCATAGAAATAGTGAGTTTTCCCATTAAAAAATGGTCATTTTGCAATAGCTATTTTGACATAACCAGAGGGTTAATGACCAGTGGCTCCAGGGTTTGTCTAAAAACAGTGGAGCTACGGAGCCCCAAAGATCTTCTTCGAAAAGACAAAGATCTTGTCGTAAAATAGTTATCCCATGATATTCCCATCTTAATCCCACCATATCCCTATTGATGATGTTTTCTTGAGCACAAGTTTAACACATGCCCTTGCCTTCAGCCGTTACTATCTTCAAACCCAAAATCTGTGATCTGAAGCGAAAATCCCAGGGTTTGTGGTGCCCCAGTGCGCTACATCATTAAGTTGGGTGTCTAGGGCTTTTTTGGTAGATATACTTGCTGTATAGATATATAGTGGAGGTTATATTGCAACGTATACCCTCCGGCAAACTCACATAGCCATTTAAAATGGCAACTGCAACAGCCATTACGAGAGGTTATAACATGTTATAACCCATGAACTCCCATGGATCGCTGTAAAACGTCTTACAAAATGGTTATAATGGTTCTAAAACGTATTAAAAAACATTCTAAAAGCCAGGTTACTTATTCTATGACCAGCAATTTTCCTGGGTTTTCCCTGGGTTTTCCTAGGTTTTCCTGAGTTTTCCATGGGTTTTCCCTGGGTTTTCCTGGGTTTTCACGTCTCAAAAGCTGCGTTTCACCACCACCATCACCTGCACCACCAAGAGGCGTCCCCCTGAGCCACCTTGATGGATCCGAAGTTCGTACTCCTGGCCGACAGTCCATGGGTTAGATATCCTACTTAGATGGGCCTAGATGGGCCTAGAGATCAAATTCATCCAGATTAGATCCAGATTATCAGATGAGATTAATATGATTTATATCTACATATATTTGTATTATATATATATACATATATATATATATATATATGCATATATGTTCCATTGTAAATATATCAATATCATGGTTGATGATTAAATCCCATATTGATTTCTGCAAAAAAAAAAAGTTTCCATGGGGCTATCCCAAGCAATAGCTGGATGGTATTGAAAAATAGGGCATCTCCAATTCCAAAGGATAGAAAAATAATTGTACCAATGAATGGTTGGCTATTTGGGGGTACCCTCTGGTAATGACTAACAGTTTGCGACATAGAACATGGCCATTGAAATAGTGAGTTTTCCCATTAAACATGGTGGATCTTTCCATAGTTATGTCAGTATCTCTCTATTTTCTACTAAGATGGGCCATGGAGTTAGTTAACTAGTTAGTAACTGGTGGTATAACCCCCAAAAAATCCCAATGAAATAAACCATTTACTAACTAGTTAACTTCTTCATGGCCCATCTTCGTATCAATGGGATATGATATCTAAGGCATCTTAGTAAAATGGCATTAGACATGTTTAGATATCTTCTATATCCTGGTTTGTAATTTTGCTATCAATTGCAAATATCATCAGGATCATATGTTGGACATTTGGTTTTAACATATATGTGTTCATAATGTGTTCATATTATTATGTGCTGCTTTATAATTATGATGATGTTTCATCAGGATGAATGTGACTTGATGTTTTGGGTATATTGTCTTATACCATAAAATATTCCAGATGATGTTTGAACATATTTTATAGTTGGGACAAAATCTATGGGAGAAAATGTTGGGGATAATAATGATAATATGGAACAAAAAATATAATATGAAAAACAACAATATGCATGTATGAGGGATGCAATTGCTTCGGTCGGAAGATTTTGATTAACCAGCGGATTTTGGGTGTGTACTATTTATTTGGGGTATGACCAGTTGTTTTTTTACACGCAAAAATAGACTCAGAAATGATGTATGAAATCTGGCAATTATATTTGATGATGAAACATACGGTGATCATCACTTCCTCCAATCATAGAAATTGCCCTCAAGCAGCTGAAAAAACGAGGAATATGATGATAAATGATACTCAGCAGCTGAAAATTACATGAATTGTTAGAGGTGATGAAAAATGTCGGCAATGATATGAAATCCCAAAGTGCATCATTTCCCCGAGGTAACCGTTTACATATGGAGAATCCACCATGGGTTTCGTATCAAAAAATGATCCATGGTGGATTTTCCACGTCTAAGATCCTCTAATTTCAATGAGCGAATTTTCCCATTTAAATGAGTTTAGATCCCAGAAATTTCATCCGGATTGATGAGATGATTGGGATGGATCGGAGTGAGTTCCTCTACCACTGTGATGGATCCAGCAGTGGAAGTCCTGCAGGAAATGGATGAAAAATCTTCGTGAAGATTTCTATGTGCTTTTCCACTTTAAACTCAAACTGGTTGGTGGTTGCAACCCCTCTGAAAAATATGAAAGTCAGATCGGATCATCATCCCAACTATTGGGGAAAATAAACAATGTTCCAAACCACCAACCAGTAAAATACTCTGCAAAAAACGCTTCCATTTCAGTTTGTTCGTTCATTTCCCTGTGAACATTAAACACACGTGTTTCTGGGTTCATGTCCTTCAACCCCAAAGCCAGGATTTAAATGTCTAAGTTCCTATTGATTTAAAGTCATGTGAGTCAAACAATGATAAATCATAAACCATCTATAGTCATCACCATTAGATTGATAGGTGGTATGTTTACTTACCCCCAATCATGGCTGGTTTATGACATTTATACCCACAGAATCATGGATGGTGGGACATATATGATATGAATTTGGAATGGTAAAGATAAGCCACAATTGGCATTTGGAACATGTATACCCACAGAAGCCATGATTTTAAAGATACCCACTAAAAAATGGCTAGTTTTAACCACTATTACCCACTATTAACCAACTAATAACCACAGTCAACCAACTAATAACCACTATTAACCACTATTAAGCACAATTAACCAACTATTAACCTCATTATATATAACCCCAGCCGTGAAAGACACATGTTTTTCCCAACTTCCATGGATCCAGGCGGACGCCCGTGGAGTTTTCTTCCCCGCCTTTCCATATTGCCCCCACGATGTCGACAGAACTGTGGGTGCGAGGGATTCCATACCCAGGCCTGCGTTTGACAAAAAAGGCGAGGCCTGGGACAATGATTTGTTACACTTTGCGACATAGAAAAAGGCCATTGAAATAGTGGATTTACCAATTAAAAATCGTAATTTCCCGTTGCTGTCAGTATATTGTGGGGATGATTATATAGCCTCTGGTAATTTGTTACATAACTATTGAAAATTGTGATTTAGAGTGGATTTACCAATTGAAAATGATGGGTCTTTCCATAGTTACCCTCTGGTAAACAGTTACATAACTTACATAACTATGGAAAAATCCACCATTTTTAATGGGTACATCAACTATTTCTATGACCATTTTCAATAGTTTTTTGTATGTTTACCAGGCCGGGTAGCATATTGTGGGGATGATTTCCCACCAAACAAAAACCATCATTCCACATGAGGTCAAGCGCAGTGCCTGGGAAAACTCTGCTACCCATGGCTCCCAACCGTTTCTTATCAAGCATCGAAGAGGCAGTGATTTTGGGCCCACATCTTTGGGCCGCTTTGAGGTTTTGTAATTCAACATGATGAAAAACCACCCCCAAAAAAAAATATGAAAACCACCCCCCGCAAAGGTGAATCCCATGATGATCAACAAAATCCAAAAAAAAACGTGGTTGATGGGTAATAAACCCTGAAAAGAAGTCACCCTGCTGGGACGGGAATTTCAGGATCCAATTGATGGAGGTACGTAAACGTACCATATGTTTGGCCATATGAATTGCTGGGATATTCCCTTAAAAATAGGCCTGAAAAATAGGCCAGAAATATATGGTACAATGTGAGGCCCCTCAGTTATAAGTTGGTTTAGATTCGCCCCAGTAACTATAGTTATAAGTGCCAATAGTTATAAGTACCATAAACCAGTTCGTGACATTGGAGTTATGTGGCCCCCAACTTAGATATCTAACGGGGGCTTCACATTGTAGGTACCTCCGTCCTCAATCGGTCCCTGCATGGCGATGCCATGATGAATCCACCGCCTGCCAATTGTTGACGTTCTCTGGTGACGTGGCCACGCCAATGTACACGATGCTTCCCGTGTACCTTTATTATGGGAGAAGTTGGAAGATAAGGAAGTTGGATGGCTGGTTAACCACGGAAATTTGGATGAAAATTGTGAGTTTATGAGGAAAATGGTGGATTAATGGGATAGACTCATGATTCAATGGACTGGTTGAAGTAAAAATCAACACAGGAAACCCTAGTTTTTACCCCGAAATTATTTGCAAAGTCTTTTCAGCCAGTTCAACTATATAATCAATGAAAATTCAATCGATGATCACTTATTATCATATTGTTGATATAATTGGAGGTTTCCTCACTATAGGTTACATACTATAGGTTGCCCCCACTTATTGTGAGTATGACTTATTAACAATATAGTTACTATAGTGAGGCTCACTATTGTTACTCTAGTACGACTTATAGGTCACATGTAGATACAATACTATTGTTATTATACTATCATTATTGGCGTTATTCTATCCAACTTTACTCTGATACAATTGTTACTATCATATTCATCCAAATTTAGAGTAAATACTATCAGTATAATAGTGCAATATACTACTGGTGATATGTACTATTATGCTGTGATATATACTATTATTACGCGCAAACACCCGGTTTCGCCCACACCCTTCTTGTCTTGGGAAGATCAACAAAGGCATTAGGGAATATAAAAGTCCCACCCCCGTGAAACTTTACATTCATTTTACATTCATTGAAGATCTTCAATAAGAGTTTTATTCTCCCACCCCCGTTAAACTTCTACATTCATTGAAGATCTTCAAAAAGGGCGAGTTTAATTCTTCCACCCCCGTTAAACTTTTACATTCATTGCAGATCTTCAATGAGGGATAAATTCTCCCACCGGGGTTAAACTTCTATATTTGTTGAAGATCTTCATTGATGATGATGATGATGATGATGATGATGATGTGGTGGTGGAACGAACCCGCACAGGTCACTCTGCTGTGCGTTCTGATTTAGAACATCAAGCTAACCATAATGCTAATATATATATATTTTTTTTTTAACCACGTTTTCAGCTCATAAGAAGAAGGCGGGCCAAGAGGCGCGAGCAAGACGAGGTGTTTGGCCGTATTATTACTATTATTGTTACTATTATACTATTATACTACTATACTAATATTATTAGTTAGTATAGTAACTATATCATAGAACCAGACTAGTTTACTAAATACTATTGATACTACTATCTATTGGTTACTTTACTATCATAATTGGTGTTACTAACTATCATAGTCTATCCAACTTTCCTATACTGTTATCACTATTGTTACTATAGTGATATTAGTATTATATAGTTATTGTTGTATGAATTATTATACTGTGATATACACTATTATTACTATATTATCATAATATTATACCATACATATTATTACTATTTATATTACTTTACTATTGTTATACTACTATTGTTACTACACTATTTGACTACTATTGCTAGAGTGATATATATATACTATTATTGCTAGACTATATTGCTTTACATCATATTACTACTATATTACTTTGCTGTTGTTATACTACTAAATTGTTACTATATATACTATTATACTATTGATACTATCTATTGGTTCCTATACTATTATTACATCATTGTTACTATACTCTTTTACATCCAGGTGACCTGGTCCAGGTGCTATACCACCATAAAGCACCATTATCACATATATTCCTAGACTATAGACTATTATTACATTAATAGTACTATACGATATTGCTATACCACCATTGTTACCCTCTGGTAAACTAACATAGCTATTGAAAATGGCCATAGAAATAGTGAGTTTTCCCATTCAAAATGGTGGATCTTTCCATAGCTTTTTGTATGTTTACCAGAGGGTTCTCTCCAGTTTTTGCTCTCCAGTTTTTTTTTTCCGGGGCACCAGGTGAGCCCCGCGAAGAAGCTCCCGTTCTCCGGCGACAGCGGCTGCGAGGCCACCGCGAAGGACCGCGCGTCGCGGAGGCTGCGGACCTGGAAACGCCGTGGGAAACGCCGTGGAAAAATGGTGACGTCACCCGGAAAATATGGTGATTTTAGGTGATTTTAGATGAGAACATGGGGGAATTCACCATAAATATGGGGATGTTTTTGGGATTTGAGGTGATTTAAGATGAGAAAAGGAAGAATTCACCGAAAAAAAAAGGGTTTCGAGATGATCAACTGATGGTTTTCACCATGAAGAACACGGATTGAAGTATCAAATATGGCGGAGTTACCGAGTTTTTCGGGATTTCACTAGAAAGGTTTGGGGATTTACGGACTTGGACCATGGGGATTCCATGTGATTTGACCAAGTCTGATCATGTCTGGCCCGGCCACGAAGGTTGTAACCAAGAAGCACTGGCCACCAAACCTTGCAGAGAATCACGGAATCCATATGCCATAGAACCTCCAAATATCACCAAACGGTGATTTTTAGTACAAAGATTCGCAGTTTTTAACACGATCTATGGTGAATATCATGTACCTATCCAAAAATCTTACCTGGTTAGTACATTCCACAATGTGAGGCCCCCCAGTTATAAGTTGGTTTATAAGCCCCAGTAACCATAGTTATAAGTACCATAAACCATAGTGACATTGGAGTTATGTTCATCAACTTAGATATCTTGGGGGCCTCACATTGTACCATGGATAGCAAAAAATGAAAGTACTAAAGTATCTAACAAAGGTTGACCCAGATATGGTGACTCGGAGGATTGGTCTCCGGTTTCAATCCTGAATCTTCCAGCCGAGATCGATGACTAGCCGCGCAACAAGGCTAGGGCCCCCCTTTACGATGGCGAAGTTGGTGAACATAACTCCAACATCTGGTTTATGATACTTATAACATCTTACAACATCTTACAACATCTTATAACATCTTACAACATCTTATAACAGCTTACAACATTTTTTAACATCTTATACCATATTATAACATCTTACAACATCTTACAACATCTTATAACATCTTACAACATCTTACAACATCTTATAACATCTTTTAACATCTTATAACACTTTATAACAGCTTACAACATCTTACAACATCTTACAACATCTTACAACATCTTATAACATCTTATAACATCTTACAACATCTTACAACATCTTACAACATCTTATAACATCTTACAACATCTTACAACATCTTACAACATCTTATAACATCTTATAACATCTTACAACATCTTAAAACATCTTACAACATCCTATAACATATTTTAACATCTTATAACACCTTATAACAGCTTACAACATCTTACAACATCTTATAAC
>Ga0126342_10000427_pt1 | contig 44723 bp, 30 predicted proteins | sample Cyp1metagenome_FD_92528 | JGI IMG/M metagenome (GOLD analysis project Ga0126342, IMG submission 92528) | Coral microbial communities from Lord Howe Island, Old Settlement Bay, Australia - Cyphastrea 1 metagenome | ecosystem: Host-associated > Invertebrates > Cnidaria > Coral ...
ATATATATATATATATCAGGAATAGTTATGATGATTGATAGTTGGTAATGTCAACCCTGGATTAATAAACCCCGTTTACGGCTGTTTAATTGGGAAAGTACCATAAAAAAGTATCAAATCATGACGAAATGGGGGGAATACCTCCCTAATTAAACCATGGTTTACTCATCCGGGGTTGACATTAGCTGGTGATAATATTTTAATATACTCACATCACTAGTTGACATTAGTTGATATATGTATATATTACTGTATGATATCAACTTGGATAATAATTGATAACTATAGTCATTGATGCTATAGTGGATATACCCCCTGGTGATTTAACATAACTATGCAAAATCACCATTTTTCATGGGACATGTCACTATAAATGGTGATGTTCCATAGCTATGTTATAAATGGTGATTTTCCATAGTTATGGTTATATAAAGTTATATAAGTTATATTATATATATATAGATATATATATATATGATAACCATAAACTATGGTTTTTGTTGGTGATATATCGAACTAGTTTTCATGGGATTATAAACCAACAAACATAACTTGGGGGGCACCACCTTGTACCTATATACTGCACTATTCCCATTGATACCCAGTTTTTGCGATTTAATCATACATGATCACTGCCAAAGTACTGGGAACGATTCTACTCAAATTCCTACCCATTAGATATTAGTATTACCAATATATCAATAATCTTTACCCATTTATTAGTATTATACTAATCCTACCCATTCTACTAATTAGTTGATATATCAACCCTTAGGCCCTCTTCGCTTCCAGGAGCCCTTGGCCCCTGAGCTGGCGGAGGCCTCCGCCGAGGCGGCCTTGGCGCTGGGCGCCGAAGCGTTGCTCGGCGATGAGTTTTGATGGATCCTTAGTGGATGGGATGCAAAGCAACTAGAAATGATGGGAAAATATGGTTTTAATGGGATTTCCATGGGATTTTATGGTGATTTCATGGTGTTTAATGGGATTAATGGGATTTCATGGTGATTTGATGGGATTAATATGGGCTTCTTATGGATCCTTAGTGGATCTTGGGAGATGTTGATGGGATATGATGGGATTTTATGGAATCCAATGGTTGATGGAACTCATTTAAAACCCATGATTCAATGGTCAGCCTAATGTGTGATTAATCAAGAAACCGAAATCATTTTTTGTGGATCCCAAATTGGGATATGTTGAGATATTGGAATCTTGATGCTTGATGGTTATATTGGTGATTTAATGGTGTTTAATGGGATTTCCATGGGATTTTCTGGTGATTTTATGGTAAAAAATGATGATTTCTGGATTTCAGGAGATTTTTTGGGATACATCATCAACTTGATAGCATGCGATCGTTGATTTCATCGTATTTTTCTCTAGTATCAACTCGTTTGGCCCTGGCATGTTGCAACATGTCCCTGATTCCAGATTGGTGCCACAATTTCAGGCTGGTCATCATCTTTTCCAATTCAGCCAAAGGGTACTGTAATGTACGTTTACATCTACATTCATATATAGTTGTTCCAATGTTTTGGGTTATTTTAACAAACATATTTATATATCCTACATGGACGGTGAATTGCACCTCTTTCATCTCAACATCCCCAATCTAATGTTGTTTTAATGATTTAAATGTTTTTGTTCTAAATGTTTAATGATTTAAATGGTTTTGTTCCAATGATCAAATTCCCACATGATCCCATATGTAATGGCAAAAAAACACGTTCAATTCCCCTGAAGTGATGATAAATGCAGTTTTATTGTTAAGCCGCCATGTTAAACCTAACTTCCAACGATCAAATCCGTTTAAGTGTTAGTTAAATCCATGTGTTGAATTGTTACCCTCTGGTAATTTAACATAGTTATGGAAAATCACCATTTTTAATAGGTACATCAACTATAAATGGGCCATGTTCCATAGCTATGTTAAATTACCAGACGGTAATTCCCAAGTTGTTGCTTGCTGAGTATCCCTTTTCAATAGTTGCATCCCATCTTTGAGAATAACTCCATGAAACATCCAACATGTTCAGTGGTGAAATGCCAATTTACACTGGTTAGATCCAATTGCGTATCAGTTTAATAGAACAAACATATGTCCAATGATTATATAAATGGATGAGTTCCCACATTTTTTAATGGTCAAATCCCATATTTCACATCCATCCGACCTGCCCAGTCTCATCCTAGGCATTGCATGGATGGCTTGAGCTACGACCCACGGCTGGTCGTCTTCGAGTTCATTTCCCGCTTGGTGCTGCGCAAGAAGCAGGTCGGCACGGCACGGCGCGGGGCAGGGGCACTGGTACTGTCCACGGGTAAAAACCATTGGTTCATAGGGGTTTCATTTAAATGGAGGTTTCCTGCAATGGGGGTAATTATGATTAAAAAGGATGATTTGGGGGTAACCCTATTTTAGGAAACCTCCAAATGGTGATTAGTGAATAACCCTCTGGTTATTCATATTCTTGCTGAAATTGGCCATGGAAATACTTGGTAGAACATAGAAGTACATAAATGGGCCATGGTTTCCTTAGCAAACTGTTCAATTTTAGAGGTGACCACTGATTGGGAATGTCTTTGATTTTCGAGAAATACTTGAAATGAATAGACACCACAATAGAATTCCAGTTTTGGGGGTTGAGCATGGACCAAGTTGAGATTGGATCACCAACTCAAAGACAAGCCAACTAGCCTTTTTTTTTAGTGTGAGAGACTAATTGTCACTGATAAAACAATCTTCCTGGTGGCTCTGTCTTAAGCATGTGCCATGGTCATCCATGGTTACATGTAGCTGATGTTCCCATGAAATAAGATGTTCATCCCCCAATACAAGAAACAGGGCTTGATCTACAAACAGTGCCTGATCTACCCATTGTTCATTGATATTCATTGAGAAACTGAACTAAATTCTGAAGTTGATTATTATGGCACTAAATTGAAATTTGAAACAGGAACAACTAAATTGATATTATCACCAAAAAATGGTTGATCTATCCATTGATTCTTTCCCACTGGAGATTTTTTTGATGTTGGGATGACCAGGTTGCCCTGGTGAGGGCCATGCAAAATGCAGTGCAGGACTGGAACGGATGGGGGTTGCCACTTGGGTTTGTCTAAAAGGGGGGGTTAGCCAAAAGGTCTGCTAATTTTCATGGGAAATCATGGGAAAGTGCAGTTCTAAAAATTCTAAGCCAGCAAATGTTGGGGTACTGTACACCACATTTACATGTGCAATCTATATGATCGAATATCCACATTTACTGTAACATAGATTGCTTTTGTCAGCATCCCATACTCGGATATGGAGGGTTGAAAGTCGGACATGCACGATCCCAGTGCAACAACTTCCTGGGCATTTTCATTTCGTAGAGAATCAACTATCATAATCTTCGGACATATTCTGACCACATTATAGGTTTGCTTTCATAGGTGATCACCAGTGTATTTGCCAACATGGGGATAGTTCTAATAAGTTCCAGCATGCTCCATTGTCTCGAAATATTTTTTTTGCTTATGTGGATCCTTGCGCATTCTTACTTTTTACCATAAGCGTAAGATAAATAGACCAATCTACCACTATATGTGGCAATTTTTAGGCTTCAAACAATTGCCTTGCTCATGGTTTTGGTACGACATTGTCAGACTTCGTTATAGTTTAGCAGTGTAAGTGTTTATCCCGAAGCATGCCTGGAGATCCCCAAGTTGGTCAAACCATTGCGGTTAGGCTCGCACTGCATTCGCTGACATCCAAACTACAACTTCTCAAAGCTGCAGATGAACTGTCGATGTTCAGTGAACATATTCTTCCCCAAGCGGATCAAGTCTTTCTTTCTTGCAGGTGAAGCAATTTGAAGGCAACCTGACGACATTGCCGAGGCGGGGACGCAACGGTTGCACTGGTGGAGGATGGCCACGCCGCTGCAGTTCAAGAAGTCTTGGCAAACGCTGATGAGGGCTCTGCAATGTTGAACATCGCTGTGCTCACAAAGATCTTTTGGTGGATCACGAACCACCATACTCGACTTGGTGGCCAGTCCTATCTCAAACCGAGCCCCTTCCAATTCTATAGAGGGATATAGACGGGATTTTCCCACGACAGCTGTAGGGGTCAATCTTATAGAGAGGCTTGAATGATATCTTCATGTTCCCTGCAACCCCCTCCTTCACATCTCAAGGAAGGATCTCCACATTTTGTCAGGCTTATTTCGCAGTGTTTTGTTTGCTTTTGTTCATTTAGGCTTTGGTTGTACGTTTTGGATCGTTGCAGGTTGTGAGGTTTCTAGGGTTGGAGATTGGGATTGTTAGGGTTGCGCTTGCAGGGTTCGGGGCTTAAATTGTCCTGCAGAAGTTTCTTGTTGTGCAAACATGGCCAGGGTGACTGGTGCGCAAAACTATACTTTATTTGGGTTGCAGCGTTCATGTTTTGGTTAAGAGTTAAGAGTTTATAGTTTAAACATGATCGGTTGTGATGGATTTTGACCCACTATAAGATTGTCAAAATTGAAGCCCTGACCTCAAACATTGGCAATGCATTTAGATTCTCTTAGAAATCGAGTGACCAGCTTACAGTGTGGGAATAACTGTGAGGAATGAATTGTTTTCTGTAATGGGGGCATCTCAAAACGTATGGAAACATGACCTGTTATACATCCATTTGGATTTTTTTCTCTATACCGCCTATTTATGGTGATTTGGGGGATGGTTTATCATTGTTTTATCCACACAGGAATTTCTTTGGGGTCAAGTAGGTCAAGTCCAAGCGGGATCCACAAGTCATCCCTCTCTCGTTGTTTAGAAAGTCACGCCGAGTGAAATCTGAAATCCATCGTTTATGCTGGTCAAACATATCGATGTTGAATAGTGTATAGAAGATTAGAAGTATAGAGCTAAATCCCAATGTTCAATAGGTTTGACAAAATATTTGTTGAATCATTACATGTTTTTGGTTGCATTAGGTTAAATCAATATATTTGCTGATTTTGTTGATCAACTTATCTATCAGATGTGCACCTCGGTCACCTCAACGTCAGGACGGAAAACCTTTGGTGCATCAGATGCTCATGGGCGGCTTGACCGCGGATGGGGGCAGATTTTGGAAATTTTGGGGTCGGAAGATATTGGAAGCAGAAAATGTAAGCTATAGCTAGAAGGTTTCTAACTACCATGATCTTTGATGATTTTTGGCAGTGGGCTTATATCGGCGGATTCAAGATATACATTGGAGATTCTAGAACCAAAGATATGGATGAAATCAATGAGTAATTTGATATAGATGTCGGTCAGACCCGGAAACCAAAGGAACGTGTCCTCTACATGGAGGGTAGTTGTATCATGTTGGATCCGAAATAACTTTCCGAACTCATGGGTTGCGAATACCAGAATGGAAACCTCGTCAAGGTGCATGAAGCACAACGGTCAAAGCTTCATTTTCAAGTTTAAATTCCAATTGCTTCATTGCTTCATGTCAAAATCTCCATTGCTCTGTTTCAACTCCCAATTGTGTACTGGTTGGTGGTTTGGATGTTCTTTACTAGTGTATTAACAGTATATTAACCACATAATAACCATATATTAACCACCAACCAGTGTATTGGTTGCATCAAAACTTGATCCAACCAACATCCCCACATTTGCCGCCGCACTCCGACACGGAAAAAAGGTGAAGGGAAGACCACGGTGGTGACGCCTTTGGTGATCCTTCTGCATGGCAGCGCCACGAGGCGAGGCTTTCCATCAATGGGGCTTCTCCAATAGCTGGATGGTTTATGATGGAAAATCTCATCAAAATATATGGGTATGGGTCAATACCTATAGATACATTTTTAGTGGGATGAACATCCATTTACTAGCTATTTTGGGGTTCACTAGGTACCAGGGTTTTGACCCATCCCCATATTAAAATGGATGATGACTGGGGGTAGTCTTAGGAAACCTCCTCATATTCCCTTCCAAATCCTGAAGATTGTTCATGTTTTTTTGTTGGAAGATGTCTGGAAAACCAATCCCAAGACTGTTCTATTTCCGTCCATGATCCATTGTTTGCGCCCAAGAGATAGACAACTACGAAGTCCCCTGTTTTTTTGGGATTCGGACGGTTCATGTATATGGTATATTATGAATTATATATCATGAATTTTATTTTAAAGATATGATTCAATATTTTTTTTTGTAAAACATCGTCCGTGGTAAGGATAGGATTCAGGGTTGATGTACGACGAAATTATTTGCTTGCAGAAGATCAGATGTGGTTTTGTATGATTATGTAAGATGTTTGGGCTTGAAAGTTCTTTCCCCCAAGTCAGCTGCACAAGCATATGCATGTGAGGCGAAGCATGCGTGAATGTGGAAATGAATGGTATCATTTTCTTGACTTTGCTTACATACAATTTTCTTGACCTTGCTTATATACATTTGTTCAATGATTGAAGCACAAGGTAGTTCCCTTGGAGGACCGTGGAGGACGGCTTGTCATTGGCACCGTGGAGGACGGCTTCGCCTGCTTCGCCTTGCGCCTCCAGAGGCCCATGCCAAGCTACCTCGTGAGCCAGACGGGAGTGAACGCCTTATGCCTTGCTCGGGATGGTCTACACCAGTGTATCTCCAACATGGTGGCCTTCAGAGTTGGTCCAGTTTAGTGCTTCTTGCATCAGATCGCTTCGGGCAACCATCGCGAACTTCTGGCAACATTGTGGCTTCACGCCCACGAAGCCAGCATTGCCATCTTAGATTGCCGGGGAGTAGTTCTTAGATGTCCCAGTTAGGAAGTGGTTTATTATACCCCTTTTGATCTATTTGCAGGTGTCCTAAATTGGGGGTACCCCGACAACTGGATGGTTTATTTCATGAAAAATAGGTTTAAAATGGATTTGAAATGGTGGTACCCCCATTTTCTTGGAAACCTATCATACTAAATGTACGTATATAAATCATATAAATCAGTAACTTACTGGTATTAAACCGAATTGAGGTACCATTTTGTTGGACACGTCCATTTTTGTTGGTCAAATCACCATTTACCAATGGTTCAATCCATGCACCGGTGCCACAGGGCCTGTGTGGTCTGTGTGCCACAAGCCTTGACGGAGTTCACCTGCCGAGTGTTGCGGGACAGCTGGCGAGCGCAGAAATGGGGGATGGGTGGAGAGATGGGTGGTTGCACCATGAAAAAAGATTTTCGAGGAGCTTGGATGGGTATAGTTTATTTAATCCATATAATCATATAATATCCATAATCTGTTGCTATATATATAATATAATTAGCCATAAATTTAGTTTCTTATATTACTGATTGCTAAAATATAACAATATCTACTGATAGCCATCTGAGAATTGAGTTTCTTGCAGGCTATCGATTTGACCAACCGAGATTTCACCGTTGGTGGTTGGCGGCTTGTTCACCACGAGAAAATGGTGATTCACCAACTTTATAAAGGGTGATTTCACCAGCAAGTTGAGATAGACATGGTATTTTTAATGGTATGAAATGGTACTTGCCGGGTGAATTGGATCCAGCAATGGCTAATATGTATGGTTGATTTAGCATAGCATTGGAAGCTCACAGCGCCTTGAAGTCGAGACCATCCTGAAGCTAGTGGTGAAAGCTGTTCTGCGCCGGCAAAGCAGCTGTCTCTTGTCAGGCATTCGCATTCCCAAAGAACATAGAGCTTCTCATGAAATTCCTCCTCGACAATTCGGTGAATGAAAGGAGAAGATGACCCAGCAGATGGCCACGGCAATGTTTGCCTTGCGCACAGGCGGATGGCAAGTTGGAGGTGATTGGTTATTTAGCCAAGGGTTTTTGCTGATCATTTTGGGGGAAACACACCAAGGTTCCTTGTTCAAGTTGCCACTTGGGTGACGCCATTTCAGACCAACTCAAACGCCTTGAAGCAAACGATGGAAATCGACCTTATTAAAAAAAAAAAACTGTACACCTACAGCTACATAGACTTTGATTGCCAACAAGTATCGAGATCAATCCCGCTCTAGTCACCATCCACTTGTTTGTTCTTTTGACACTGGAAGCTTTTGGGAACTGATAAGGTGACATAGCCGTATCACCAAAGAAGTAGCACCATTCAGCACACAATTTACCGTAGCACAGGGGTTTAAGCAATTTACAGATATACCCATACCACCGAAGAAGTAGGGACACAATTTCAATTCAGCACCATTCAGCAACAAGAAACAGTAGCAAACAATGGGAGCAACCGAAGTTCATGGCAGGTACTCTTGTTTCTGTTTCATTTCAACACCCAAACATATCCCAATTCATTACCATACTGTGGATGGTTGCGAAATTCTGCACCAGTTGGTAGACGGTTTATCCTCTTATAATCCCATTATTTACACTGTTTCATGTTTCATAGTTACCAATAGTTACCCTGGCTGGTGATTCGGATTTCGTGTTGCCATCCACAGTTTGGGATGTCATGCGGCTTTGGAAAACTACTGTCAGAGCAAACGTTCCAAGCCCTTTTGTTTGAGGTTTCGATCTCAAGGTTTTGTTGGTTCCCGACATGACTCTTGATTTTCGACTATGGCATGGAATTTCCAAAGAAGAGCTAGCTGTATTGAGCAGACTGAGGTACTCTTCACGTATTTTTTTTGTAAGGATTTTGACATTTCCCGAGGGCACTCCCTGGCAGGAGCGACTCTGTGGAACCCTGGCACGCCCTGTGGTGGAGTTTACCTTCAATCGCGCCACACCGGTGCGGGGGGGGATACATCTGCTTGTGGGGCAGTCTTGGTGAAACATATGCAACATTTGAACCTTAGCTTGTGAGTTGACAAAAACTAGAATGTTTATTCATTCTTTTGGAAGTCGCCACGTGTGTTGAGTTTTATGTTTGATAGAAGTTGCCGACCCCAACACAACTTTTTGGGTGGGTTCAATTAGTTAAAGACGGCAAACAACAAGGGTCGGTTAAACCCGTCACACACTTCCACTGGATCAACCAAATGCTGGTGGCAAAAAGCGTGCTTCAATGCATGGTTTGTACCCAAACTTACTTTACCTCTCGCAATCTAATATATAGCTATGGAACATATCACATATATAAATATGATGTTCCCGTTCAAACCTCCATTTATATATTTTTTCCCATATGTTGCTTTGAATTCCCATGAATTGCAATGTTTCCCCAAATATTCCCATGATTTTGCCATGTTCCCCCCAAATATCTCCCTTTTTTGAAGGGGCGTTCCATGTTCTTTCCCCATTGCCATGTCAGATTTCTTCAGGGCCCAGCTTTTTCCCGCCAGGTTTCCGACGATCATTTCTTCAAGTTGCTGCATGCGCAGGATGCACGCGCTGCCTCTCGGCGGTTGTTGGGGGGTGGAGATGGGAGATAGCCTGAGATTCATGGACCATGAGTCCAATAATGATGGGATATGATGGTTAATAATGGTTAATAATGGTTAATGATGGTTAATAATGGTTAATGATGGTTATTGATGGTTCATAATAATACTACGAATCCTGATGTATTGATGGATATGAGTGGGCAAATGATAGTGATGGTTAAGAATGGATAGTGGTTGATAGTGGATAAGCCCCAAAAGCTGACCCAACAATGGTTGGGTTCATTAAGGGTTTGTGAACCACCAACAACTAGCGGTGGATCCTCATGATTGTGTATGATTGTGTTCGGGCACACTTCTGATTGCTGAAGGCTTCCCAATATTCGATAGTTTTGTTGAGACGTTCCGATGTTGTTCGAGTTTGCGAAGAAACTTACGTCATTGTAATGATACATTGCCCAAACACTCTTTAAACAAAAAAAAAATGTATATAGAAATACACAAAAATAGATACATTTAAACATTGCCCAAATGATATCAGATAAATGCTTCAAAAAAAAATCTATCCCACTGTCCTCGTATGCAGATCTAGCGGGATAGGATCCCATCTTTGACGATGTTAGCTCAAACACAGCCCGAAATATGTCCACATATTTAATCAGGACCGCTAGGGGTTGGAAAAAACAACTGATTTTATCTAAGTTGTTTGTTTATTGTTTAAAAAAAAAATTAGCAGGTAAAGTCTCTTTATTGATCAGATATAAATCCCGCATTCAGAAGGATCATTGCTTAAAGGTACAGACAGAGTGATGAATAACATCCAAAAAACATAGCATAAACTGATTGATCCTGATAAAATGTTTTTTCCAGAGCACTGAAACTAGTGTTTTCACAGTAACCCACATTGAATTTACAGAAAACATGGGACAGATTCAATCAACAGCTAGATTTCACAAGATATTTTGGGAATGTGTTGGAATGTTCTGTCTGTACCTGGATTACCCCGCGCTTGGGTGCTGCGGACCAAACGAGATGATGATATACGTGGATGTCAGCATGGCAGGTGTTGATCTACCCTTCAGCTGGTGTTGCATGCAGCAAGTGCGCGACATGCTGATGAGTACTGCCCGTTGATCGACGCGCAGACTACTTCCCATTGGCTATGCGATTACAGGCAGCAAGTGGAAAGAGGAGCATCTCCGACCGTGAATGGGCATGTGAATCCTTGAGATGGAAGAGAACCATAACCGCAATTAACTAGCCATGACCAGCAAAAGTTCACTTTTTGTTTGGGTAGACTCTCAAAGGTTGACCACGTTCTTTGATTTTGAGAAGATGCAAAGGATGATTTTTTTTTGGGGGTAACTCCATGTATGGAACCCCCCCTAAAAACCGGGTATAGTGATTTGTAATTCGTCTAATATGCTTGGCATAGTTTATAATTCAAAGCCCTGTTCTAGTTTTACTTATTGGATAAAAAAAATATGCCGTGCTATTTATATGTGATTGTTGGTTGCTAATATCTCTATGATTAGCCGCTACTGTCCCACCTGTGAATGACTACCATCCACATGATTAATTGCTATCCCCGTTGTCATTGCTTGCTTTCTCCACATTATTGACAATTTACGTCATGTTTTTTACTGCTTGTTCTTCCAAGTAATCATCAAAATTGTGAGTGCCATGTTTTAAGACCCATCTTCATGACTTAATAATCTATAGTAGTTACTATAGTACTTACTATAGTTACTTGTTATTTACTAGTTATATAATACTAGATTATGCTATTATATCTATTACTATTTGACAGCCAAGTGACACACAAAATTTGTTGCCAAAAACAAAAAAGGCACGTGCCACATCGATTTGACCTTCGTCGCTGATCGGTCTGCAACTGGAGTGTCCATTCGAAAAAAACAAACATCCAGCTATTGATGATGTACTGGTTGGTGGTTTGGAACATGTTTTATTTTCCATAATATATGGGATAATCATCCCAACTGACTTTCATATTTTTCAGAGATGTAGGTATACCACCAACCAGTGTATATATATATATATACATATTAATATTGATATATTATCATGAGGTATAAGTTAATGTTCAACATGATGATTTATATATTTACTGACTTTATACTTCTTTATACTAGCATATAATGATGATTTACCATAGGTGGACTTTCCACTCTAAACCATGCAGCTATGATCCCGGAAACCTCCAATTCACCAAGTTATATCTTTCTCTTCATGGCCTGGGAGCGCCTGGAACGCGCAACCGGAAGGTCATGGTTTCGGGCCCGACGGCTCTGAAATCCTTGATGCTTCGCTTCGTGTCCGGCACTCTGCGGGTTTTCACCAAACAATAAATGGCAGTGAAGCAAGGGAAATATGGAGGTTTCCTGAAATAGGGGTACCCCTAGTTATCATCCATTTTAATATGTTTTAATGGGATTCTCCATTATTAACCATCAATTTGGGAATACCGCCGCCATCTATGAACATTTCAATATTGCTTTTAGATGGGGTTTGTGTTTTTCGTTCATGGTTCTTAATTGTTTTTTATTGGTTTCAATTTGTCTTAAATGGTGCTAAATGATTTTAAATGGTTTTGAATGATTTTAGATTGTTTTAAATGGTTTTAAATGGTTGTTTACCCATAGAACTAACAAAATTGCTTAGGTTTTAACCAGCCAAAAATTGAGAGTGGAATCTTGTGAGGGCCTTATTTTTTTACAGTGGTTTGCGATGATTTGTTTGATAATCTATGTTTATTTATGCTCATTGTCTCATAGCCTCTAGCCTTTTGTTTTTGATTTGTTTCCTGTTCATATTATATACTTTGTTTCTGTTGCATTGTTGTTTGTTGTATACATTTAATTTGGTTCTGGAAGTTTATATAGAATAGCATTGTGGGGGTGGAGATAGGGCCCATATCCTTCCTTCTACATTTCTATACATTTTTGTTGTTTTCTCTTGCAAGAACATATTATAAATAGACCCATGGCAAGTAGCAGATTCAAGATTTGTATGTTCATATGAATATTCATGAGATAAGCTAAGTAAATTTCTTAAAACAAGCCGCATGCCCTATTGACATCACCATATTAACTTGTTTACGCAGCTGTATTTCTAAGTACGTTGCAGCATCATGGGGCGCAGGAAGTTGCAGATAGCATCTTGGGCAGTGGCTCTTGCAGGACTCGGTCAATGCCATGTGGCAATGATCAGCTGCAAAGGGAGTGCCGTATTCGAACAAGCGCCCGAGGAAGGGAAGGGTTGCTTACTTTCCACTCAGCACATAGCACTGTCCACTTGGTTTCAGCAACTCAAAGCGTACCAATGTCACCATTATCACAGCTCAGTGTTTTTTTCAGCACCGGAACGTAGGATGTGTAACCACCAACGGAGCTGCATGATAGGAAAAGCACTCAGAATTGATCACAATGATGGTAAACATGAAAGCCGTGAGAATCATGAGTCACGATTGTAAACAGTTGTGATGGTCATGCAAATGGTAAAAACGGTGACAGTCATAAGTCATGCTGATAGTAAAAGTGATGATGAGGAAAATGATTGTAACAAAATTGGTTACAATGGCAAGTCATCACGATGATCCCAATGACATGTTCCAGGGGTTTTAAACTACCAACTATAACCCATTAACCCTGGAACAATTTAACTGTAGTCGGCATAGCTGTTAAATGACGATTTAAACTACAATTATGGTTGGTATAACCCATAAAGATACTGATTAAGGCATGATACACGCAGCATTCAATATCAACCCACAATGCTGCCAGCCCCTTGTGTATTCACTATGACCAGTAACTTGGACCACTTGGGGCCTCACTGAATCAGAAAACCCAGTGAATTGGTTGGTGAAATAATTGTTTGACGGGAAAAAATCTAGAGGAAACATGATGTGTTTTGTTTTTCCATATATATATATACATACATACATATATATATATAGATGTAGTGCTTTCCTGATAGATTTTCCTGAAACCAATCCAGCGATGAAATGATCGAAAACCCAAAGAATCCCCAATGAATTCATGATGACGAGTACCTTGGCCCAGGTTGACCCTGCATGCTTGTGATGTGGCGCGCAGCGAGGCAGCGAACCCAGCAAACCGGGCACGGCAAAATTGTGAAACTTGATGGCTAAACAGCTAAGATAATCATTGACAATAAACCAGCAACCATGGTTATTATAGCTTTTTATGAGGGTTCGCTGTTTAGGTTACCAGAGATTGGAGATCTAATATTGAAAGATCATGAAAGATCTCAATTCGACCACAACGCCGCGACTTCACCAAGAATCAATGGCATTTGTTCATAGATGACAGTTAGTCGCAAAAGACATCGCAACATCAAAATACCAGGTTCTATCAGCAACCAAAGGAACTTCAAGTTTAATCTATTAGGATAGGACATAACCGAAAAGCGAGTGGTTTCCACCAATAATTTGAGATTCCTTCATTGGACGACATTGAATCGTGTCCGTGAGTGATCAAGCACACAAACAAAAGTGTTTGTCTGAAAAGGAGGAATCTTCCTCTAATTCACTGGTCATATAATCATTAGTATTCCCCCCAAAAAAATGCCACAGGGATCCCATTAATGCAACTAAATCCCATTGAAATCCCATTAACATCTTATATACTCTAGAAAACCTCATTAAACCTTAAATCCCATTAAATCACCATTGATTCACTGATTAATCATTATTCGGCTCAAAATGAAAGTGACCATTTAAGATGACATCCGACTAAATCCCATCAAAAGAATGTAAAAGGCCCACTAAGATCTCGTCAAAAATCCCTACTGTTGATGGTTAAAACCCATTAAAATCAAATCGAAACACGTTTAAATCGCTATTAAATCACCATAAATCCCAATAAACACCCATACAATCATACAACCCTACAAAATTCCCAAACAGATCACCATCAAATTCACCATAAATCACCATAAAATGACCATGAAATCACCATAGAAATCACCATAGAAATCACCAGGAGAAGGAACGTTTGGAGGTGGACCGCAGCAGCACCTTCTTGAGCCCCAACAGTTGCTGGACAGCGGATCGTTGGAACGGTGGATGACAGCCATTGGATTTTCATCGGATGTTAAGGGGATTTCAATGGACTTTGAATGATTTGTATAATGGATTTTTTATGGAATTTGAATGGGAGTGATAATGTTAATGGGATTTTAATGGGATTGAGTAAGATGTTGTGGAAGGGTCGTGGGATTTGAGTGGCATTTGATAGGATGTTAATGGGATTCAATGGGATTTTAATAGGATTCAACAGGATTTAATGGATGAAAGAGCTTGTGTATTCAAAAAAGAAGCATTCGATAGATATTGCTTGAACAGATCCAGCAATGTTGCTGTTTAGTTGTTTTTGGGATATTTGTGTGTACCTTCAGACAAGGCTGCAAACATACTGTTTCACAAAACATGTAGGAGAATGTTCAGAACATGTCTGGTTTGAATATCCCTTATAAGGGGGTTAGTGAATTGCAATGGCTCAAAATTATTTGCCCCACACAATTTGGACTGTTAGAAATGCTCATCTTCACTGTCTAGATTTCTGCAGCCTTTATATAGAGTGATATTTTTCTGAAATCAAAAATTTAGATAGATTTACCCTGTGGTAAACTAACATAACTATGGAAAATCACCATTTTTAATATGTAAATCATCTATAAATGGGCCATGTTCAATAGCTATGTTAAATTGCCGGAGAGTAGATTCTTAGTAGATTGAATCCTCATCTACGTTCTTTAGATGTTCATTTGTCGTTGAAATGGCTTACTTTGCCCTTCTAAATTACTCAAAAGATACAGTATACATTAAGAATTATTTACAGTATATACAATAAACACACAAGTAGAGCTTCTGATGCCTACTACTATCTAAATGCAATGCCAGTAAATCATTCCCATGATATATAATATAATATATATATATATATAAATATATATATATATTATACCACCCATTATTTCCTCATAACATGATGGGTTCAATTGTCTTATCCACCATTGATCCCCATGTTCATAAACTATTCAGTATTATCATTTATTGGTTAAATCCCTATCTACGAAGTTCAGATCATAAGCATCGCCACTAGATCCAGTTTTCATTGTTTAAATCCCGATGTCTCATGATCATATCCGAAAACCTTTGGTGGTTTAAAGATGGTCCCGTGCCATTTTTTTTGCCGTTCAAATCTCCCAGCGCTGCCATCGCCCAAAGGTTGGAAGAGTTTGCTCCGCTGGCCTAGCTGGTCAAGCAGGCAGCAGTTGGGTATGTTTAATTCATATACACTGATTACTTTATCATTACTTGATATGATAGCATCTCCTATATCATTACATGTATCTCACTGATTGGGTATGTCCTATGTTGATTTGTTTTGATTGCCTTTATTCTCACAGTTTTTCGAGGAAACCAGCTGGTAAGTCAAGTCGTGGCCCCCATATGTGCTGCGCAGGGGCGGTGTCACGTCACAATTGGAGGCCTGTGGGGTGCCTGTGGGGTGCGACCATGGGCTGGGGATGGGTTTTTCAAGGTTGTAAGTTGGTGATTTCATTGGATTAATATGGCTTAAATGATGATCCATAGATTGTGGCTTGTGGCTATTTGATTGGATTAATGATTAATGGTTGAATTCTGGTTGCTACGAGACATGACCAAAAATGACCGGGGCACAGTTTTGGGGCCCTCAAGGCTTCGACGAAAATAGGAGAACATGTTTGGGATCGTAGAGGTCCTTTCCCCGCTGGTTAATTGATAAAGATGAATGGGCTGCCCAACCAACCTCCTATCTTTTCCGAAGGTTGAAGTGTTTGGGAGAATGGGTTTTCTGACGTGAACCTGTATGAATCCAAAGATTGCTGCCATCAGTGTAGACTCTTGAAGACAGATCAGTATGCTGTGACACCCCAGAAGTGATTCAATGTTCGAAGTCTGTGAGTGTCCGAAAATATCATCCAAAACAAAACAACGATGTTTTTTGTTCCCATGACATTAATCCCATTTATCCATGCGGTCTTGATTTGTTTGGTGCATCCTTTTGTAGACAAATATATGCTTTGAGTGTGAATGGCTGAAGAATTCACTATGGGGTGACCAATGTTTGCATGGGATTCTCAAGGAACCTTAATAGATCGACATGAGCTTGCTGGAGTGGGATGGTAAAACTTATGGGTTCCTGCGAGATTTGCGCAAATGAAAGCCATAAAACAAAATGAAACATGGCTCCCAAAGGTATCCGAATACAGGTTTGTTTTGAAAATAGGATGCCCCAAAATCCCCTGGTTTATAGTGGTTTATAGTGGTTTATCATTAATTTCCCACTCAAATCGGCAATTTTATGTATATTCCCATTTTCAGACACACCCATATATATATATATGAGTATCTGACGAAATTACAAGCATACTAAAGTAGTAAAGAGCTGCCTTGAACTTAGTTTGCCTTCATGAAACCACCGCAACCGACACACTGCTATTGCTAGTCTCGTTCCTAGATGCATACGGAAGTCACCATAGGTCTGCCAACGCTCGCGAGTTCAAGGAACTCATGACGTTGCCAATCCTTGGGGAAGGCCACTGGTGAAGCTGTTTTCGTGACAGCAAAGATGGAGATCAGCTGCAATGGATGCGGCTTGACTGAGCACTTGCCCAGCATGCACTCCCGAACGCCTCCGCATTGCAAAGCAATACATGTTGATATTCTCCGACATCCTAGACCACACATGCATGCGCGCAAATCGCTGCATTGATTTGTGTTTGGAAGAAAGGAGATCGAGCTCGTTGCAGACTGCCATCAACATCGTTTCTGATGCAGCTGGTGATTGTTGCGGTTTTGAAAAAACCTATTGGGATAGAATGGTCGGTTCTTTTTTTCCCATATTTCAATCAACGGCAAATGTCAACCACGCCAATCTTCCCCTGACATAGTTCCTGTAGTCAAATCCCCATACTTTCAAGCATGTCACACTTCAGTAGATCCCAGTCAGTGACCATTGCATTATTTTTTCTGGTTGGTGGTTGGACATATCGTGAAATATATCTCATTGTCCATCCAACCAATGGATGACAAAGATATAATGGAGTCATAGTATATAGATGTATATAGTTAGAAACCAACACAACCATCATCAATGAATATGTGTTTCTGATCTTTGCTGGTTAATTTCACAGTCAAAGTAAGAAACTAATCCAACTTTATGGAGTTCACCGTCTCCAACCATAGCCAGCAACCAACTGGGGGAACAATGATGGTTTCACCTTCCAGTAAGTTAACATAGATTCTATAGATCAGGAAATTGTCATAGTAAGACACATAGTAAGAAACTAATCAAACTATATGTATATATACGTAATACATATATATATATATATATACTGGTCATGGTGTAAGAAGTCCCCGCATATATATCTGGTGGTGGTTTGGAACATTTGGATTATTTTCCATATTTTGGGAATGTCATCATCCCGACTGACTTTCATATATGAAGTTCTAACTTTCTAATCTTAACACCATCTCCAAGCGGTCATAGTAAGAAATCTCATCGCTAGGCCCTGGGATTTGAAGCTCGGGCCCTCGCCTGGGCGCTGGACGTCTTCCAAGGCGCGACTTCGCCTTCTTTGGCCATGGCTTGGTGACGTTTTCCAAAGGATTTCTGGGGAAAACATGGGGAAAATAATGTGAAAAGCCTCTGGACAGTGGTGATTTGATGGTTAATTTTCATGGTTATTAATTGGTTTTCTGATTATAATTGCCATAAATGGGGGTGATTTACTGACTTACTGACTGGTAAAGGGCGATAACTGTATGGAAACCTATGGGAACAAGTTGGAATTGTTTCACTATCATATGGTTTTATTTCCACTGTTTATTCGCATGTTCAAAGGTTGGATTTTATGCCAGTATTGGAGAATGGTCATCAGTTCATGTTCGTCGGGATTATATACCCACTACAGGGGTATTCTTATCATGGGATGGATGACGACAATCCACGTACAATATATATATAATACACACTATATATTTTATTTAGGTGTGTACCATAATTAGAGTTCTTTGTTCAATTGTGGCATGTTCTACTAATTCCCATGTCTAATTACAGTTACATTAGTTTCCTGATATGTTTTTTCCCATCAGCCCATGAAGCAGCTGGTGACTACTCATGTTCAGGGGGGTGGTGACTAACCATCAATGGCAAAGATGGGCAAAAGCTGGTTGGTGGTGTCAAACATTTTGTTTATTTTCATCCCAACCCCATTGACGAACTCCATCATTTTTCAGAGGGGTTCTGGTCAACCACCAACCAGATTATTATTAACCATCATTAACCCTATCATAACCATATATTATATAACCATATATTAACCATAGATTAACCACTCATAAATTAACCACGGGATATTAACAGTATATATTAACCACCACCCAGAAAACATCGGATGAATGATGCGCGAATGACTAAGCCGGGTGGAATCTGTGACATCCTCATGTAAGCTTCCCATCCATGCTCATACTGGGTTCTTATATATAGATGTTCTCCCACTATTCAAGTGGTCAATTTGGCGGTATACCATGGTATAATTACATATAGTGACCCAATTTCTTTATTTTTTGGATAGATTCATATCATCCATTTACTGGTTGGTGGTTTGGAACATTTTTTATTTTTCCATATATTGGGAATGTCATCATCCCAACTGGCGAACTCCATCATTTTTCAGAGGGGTTCTGGTCAACCACCAACCAGATTATTATTAACCATCATTAACCCTATAGTAACCATATATTAACCCTATAGTAACCATATATTAACCATATATTAACCATATATTAACCATATATTAACCATAGATTACCAACCCCGGCAGAACAAAATCCAGGTGCAGTTCTCATCCTGGACGACATCGACCTGTTAATGCACCCACTGCGCAGCGACCCTTGGCACCACGGGAGAGAAATGGTTACCCTTTGGTTATTTAACATAGCCATGGTATAGATGGCCCATAGAAATAGATGATTTATCTATATTTATCTATTGAAAATGGTGATTTTCCATGGCTATGTTAAATAACCAGATGGTATAAATGGGGTTATCGTTCAATTGGGCTTATAACAAGTGACCTATAACTACAACTGGTAAAGCTTTTAAAGGGCCTACATATAACTGACTTATAATGTGTATTTCGGGCCATGACTGTGTAGAGCTCTCAATGTCGTGTTCTCTGGTCAGCGTCATCGTGTTCAAATACCGCTATTTTTTACGGGGTACGTCGCTTGGGCCCAGCATCTAAAAGCCAGCTGGTGGACCCCGCGGAAATCATTTGCTGTATTTGGAACGTATTTGGCTGACTTATTTTACTTTGCGCACGCATTTTATCCAATTTTGGGACTATTTTTGAACATGAGCCAGCAAACGCCACTACAGCTGGTGTCCTTTAAACATTTTTTCAAGGGCCCATCACCACCCCAGCCCGCGACGTCAGGAGTTGCACTGGCCACTGGGGACGCAGCATTTGTTGGATTTCACGGCCACTGGGTCCACCAACACGTTGACCTTGCGTGAGGACGATCAGCGCCTTGTCCTGGAGGTGGTTTCAGTGGTCCCATGGCCCATCGCCATGTGGGAGGAAAACGGGGAATGGCCAGACAAATTCTGGTCCACAGATGTGGAACAAATGCTCTAATTATGGATGAAGCAAAAAAAATCGACTATTTCGACTATTCCAAATCTTGGATATAAAGCATGACCATTCCACATGATCCAAATGTTGGGATACCCGCTCGGGTAAACGTCTACATCCAAATGTGGCAAAAACCATGGGGTTTCACCCGCTCGGAAAATGATCTGCATTTCATGGGTTTCCATATCAGTTTGATATCATCGAATCCATTTGGCCCATGACATGCAATATCAAGATGATACAAAAGAAACATGTCTTATTTCCACAGTTTGTTGGATATGTGTTCAAGAGTTATTCATCACATGTTGAATAGGTTCTCTGAATTGAAATGACATTGTTCTATAATGCACATTTAGGTACATTAAATTGACGTTCAGAGAATTTCGGCAATATTTGCATGAATCCATGCGTTCTATAAATCACATGTAAACATTATGTTGTCCCCTGATTGTCGCATGAATTTTAGAGTTATATGAATCAGCTATGAAAACATCATGTTTACCATCAACTGTTCTATGATTTGTCAATTTCGAATTGCTAAGTATTAACGCACTTTAACATGTTGTGTCCTTTATTTTTCATGTGAATTGTCCTGTTCTACGGATCAGCCAAATGGCGGTCGAAACCCATGGAATCCTCTTCTGTTTACCCTCAAAGTTCATATCCTAGCCTCAAAATCACGAAAATGTTTATGGGTGTTTATATCCCAGGATATGTGATTTTATGTGATTTATATCCCAGGAAATGTATATAAAATGTTTATATCCCAGGAACTTCCGAGGATATCAATGTTCAAAAACTTTTATAAGGAACAACAAAGACATGGGTCCATAAAGGTGGTTGAAATCGGTGTTAGGCACGAGGCCACCATCTCCTATGTGGCTGGAAGTCCTGCCGCTCGGCATTTCGCGGGGAAGCCATGGGTTGCGCCATGCGGTTCGGTGCCGCCGATGTGATGTTTGATGCATCAAATATTAAGAACGAACATGGTTTAATAATGGTGTCTAATTATCACGCATTATTAAACATTAGTACTATGATTTAGCATTATTTAATATTAAACACCATAGTAAAACGTTTAAATATTGATTTTCTTATTAATCAACAAACATTATTAATGACCATATGTTTGTTGACCATATATGTTTCAAAAATCCCATCACCCTGATATCAAACACCCCAATTGCATGGTCCCAATGGAATGTGGAAATTCCCCTACTAAACCACGGTTTCGTTTAGGGGCTGTTTCATATTAGGGGGAAGGGATCAACCTTAAATAGTCTCAACCCCAAATTAAGAAAGGTTGGTTTATGAACTAGGGGGGTACTTCCCCAATAGTCATAATCTGATACTTAAATGGTACCTCCCCAATTAAACAGCCGTTTGGGGTTTATTAATCCAGGGTTGACATTAAACCAACACATGGGGATACAGAGTTGATATACCTGTTTGTGATAGCTAAGGTGATTCCTCCGGTGATGGTTGGTGAGTTATGACCCCATCAAACTATATGGATAATATATATATATATATATTATAATTATATGTATATATGTATATTTATAAATATGTATGTATATATATAATCCATTCAAACCCAAAGAAAAGGTAGCCTAGTTATTCACCAACAGAATTCTATCGTTTTTGTTTGTTGGTTTATGTTCACCCCTTTAACTGGTTCACCCCTTTACCATCAAATTAAATCAACCTATTGTCTGCGGGGGGCCCGCCTTGAATAGGGATGGCATCTGAGTTATACATATATGGACGGGTTTATTTCGGATTACTATGAGAGTTAGAGGTGATATGACTCATGATATTTATTTTTGGGAAGGGGGGTGGAACATCATCTAAGCATGGACCTGTTAAGCATGACTTGTTGGGTAGGATGAAAAGACTACCAGGGTATGCCCCACACTTGGCGAAGATGATTCATATGTCAAGGAGTGGATTTAGTTTTGATTTACAGTACAATATTTACTGTAGAATTTGATGATTTTAAATACCTATCTTAACTGGGTATAAGAGTAGTAAACTCAGCTAGCTGATAAGTTATGTATAGTTCTGAGTGGCTGGGCTTACAGGATGGTGCCCCCCAAGTTATAGATTAGTTTATAATCCCATTAACTGTAGACATATCACCTATAAACCCTAGTTATTGGGGTTATAAACCAACTTAGCTATCGAACGGGACACCGCCTTGTATAAACTAAGTTAAACTTGAAAGGCAACACACTGAGGGTATCGACCCACTGAGCCGTCCCCACTGATCAGGTGGGTGCCCGCTGGCAATTGGCCTTCCACCTGCTGGACCGGGCGAAATCATGGATGGCTTGGGTCGGTGGACCAGTTCGGGGATGGAAATCGGGATAAAACTGATGACACATGGTTTGTGTTTTGTTGTGTTGTTTTCAATATATCACTAGAAATGTGCGTTTGGACCACATATGTTTAAAATATACCATTAATTGAACACATCCAATATACCAAACCACATTCAAATATACCAAACCACATGAATGGACCATATATGTGTGTGTTTGTGTTGTTTTGGTCATGTGATTTGATCATTGGCTTCCATCCTCACTGGCAGGACACGGCAGGCAATGAACTGTTTTGTCCTACGGTATTCCTGAATTATGTTCTTCAGATATCCAAGGATTACATGTCTGAAATAACCAAATGAACTGTCTTGTCCTACAGTATTCCTAAAATTTGAGGATCCCATGGCTCCTTTTCTTCATTTGGAAATCCTACTGCTCGACACCTGACTGCCACACCCACCCCTTCTAGCCATGATCAGAATATGATTACTCACAAAATCAAGGCCTCTAAATCCACCATAAGGTATAATGTCATGGGAAAACCCCAATGATTTTCCCATAAGGTACAATGTCATTTAATGTATAATGTCATTTAAACCATAAGTTATGTCTTCAATGATTTTCCATTGAAATCCCATGGATCTACCAAGGTCTTCGTTCCCCACCACCGGACGTGTTTCACGCAGATCGAGCAGGACGGTTTCTTCTCCTGTCAGCAGGGCACGTTGGCCCCGGGCCCTGCCTATAGCACTGCGCAGCAAGGCGACCAGATACCAGATGGGACAATATTGGGATAATATTGGAATAATATTGGATAATATTGGATAATATTGGAGAATAGTGGATAATATTGGGGTAATATTGGAATCATATTGGATAATATTGGGTAATAATTAATGGGATAATAATGGTTATAAGTGTCGTTATAAAACAATCTTCTAAGTGGAACAGCACCCCCAAGCAAGCACCTCCAAGCAAACCCAATGACATAAACAAATACCACTTGGGTATATGATATGCGGATATAGATAGGTTAGAATAGATTTGATTGGATTGGACTGGATTTGGTTAGATGAGATTAATAGATAGATAGATATGTGATTGCCACTTCATAGTCGCCATCTCCAAAATACCAACCGGTGAAAATATCATAGATCAACAAGTGGAGCGATATACATTTATCACCCAACTCATTTCCTCATTTTCATTTGCTATTAAAATCAAACAGGGGCTGTTGATCTTATAGTTCATTTGGATAGAAACAAGTCAACAATCATTGGATAATTATCATGCGAGATATATGGAATGATAATGACACACAAGGGATAACAAACATGCAATAGCATTGAATAGTTTGGGCTCACAACTATTTATAAAATCATTGATTATACAAATTATATAAAAGAAACTGTATTATACGCATTGCTTAATAATAATAAAGTAATATTAATAATGATGATAATACAGATATATAGTCATAATGGGACAATAATAAGGATCGGGGCTAAAAATGGGAGTTCACGGGGAAATAATGATGAGACAATAATCAGAATGGAATCACAATCATGGGAGCAGTATCCCGGTATATATATATATATAGCCGTATGATAATTGGATATATAATCATGTATTATTTTCACAACAAAACAATCATATAACAATCATGGAGTGATCATTGGATCACAATTGTACATCAATGGAATAATAATAAGAGGCGAGGCGCCATCCAGGACAAATCCAAGGGAATGGGCGCGGAGATACCACGCTCAGGGGTGTTCCCGATAACGGTGTCGGAGATAAGGAGGTGGAAACGGACTTGATGACGCTGGAGTCTCAGGTTAACACCGGAAACTACCTAACTACCTGGTTGGTGGTTTATGGAACATGACTTTTATGACTCTGCATATATTGGCAATAATTATAACCCCCTCTGACTTTCATATTTTTCAGAGGGGTTGTTTTACCACCAACCAGAGAAACTACCAGTCGGTGTCTCTGGAATGAGGAAGCTGCGGCAGGGGCGCTCCAGAGACTCATCGACAAGGACCACGTTGCGGTGTTGCGGTCGACGAGGCGGAGAAGTTCGAGGGAACAATCAGCTGGCACTGATCTAAAAGGAGAAAGAAAGTGACCAGATAAAACACAGCTTGATCGATCTGCTGAGATCAGGTGGAAATGACAAAACCCAAAGAGCGCATCATCCTCCCCAGGAGGATGTGGTAAATGCTGATGGTGGATCTGCCGGTCACAGCAAATCTCGCCCTTCGCAACCTGCCGGTCAAAGCGAAGTTGGTGGCCCTGAAGCCGCTCGGAAATCCCTGCCTTGGTCCCGGTAAAAACAAGTTGGCACTCACAGACCTTATGCATGAAGGTGGTTGAATATGTTTTTTTTTGTTTGCAGAATTGGATGATTAAATAATTATAATAATTTACCCTCTGGTAAACTAACATAACTATGGAAAATCACCATTTTAGTGGGAAAACTCACTATTTCTATGGCAATTTTCAATAGCTATTTTGACATAACCAGAGGGTAGATACCACTTTTTTCATCACTGAGGCCCATTGGTCAACCTTGGATTTCTTCGATTGGCCCGGTTGGAACTCTGGAGTCTCTCCAAAAAATTCACCAATCAGGTCCTCATTTTCAGGCAGTTTTTGTTGACTAGAATCCCAACTTATATTGTGAAAAGGGAGTCCACACCCCCATGTACGGTTGTTAGACATATGCCCCATGTATAACCATGGTCCATGGTTGTTTGAAATATTCATGCAATCACTTAAGATCTGTGTTTTGGATGTGTCGTAGTGAAAACCGCTGAGAACCCCTTATCGTACAATGTTTTGATTGTGACATCCTTCACTATGTGTTTAAACAATTATAAACATCTCACTTTGTGCTGGTCAAAACAACTCAAAACCTTCATTGAATCAGCCAAAATCAAGTCAGTTGTTGACTCCAATCAACACTAAACCAACTCGAAATGAACTTCAATCATCATTACACCTATAAAACCATATAAAACCATATAAAAACCATGAAATCTCCCATTTGCCCCGGCCATTTTTGTTGGCGCATCTGCCGACCTCCCGTGGCCGCAGGCGACCCGTGCGCCGCGGCGGTGCTGGAGCGCCTGCGGCTCAGCGTGGCGCGGGGCCTGCGGCAGAAGCAGCTGCAGCAGGCGCCGCATCTGGCCACGCGGCAGCAACGGTTGGTGGTTTATGGCCCATAAATACATCCCGAAACTTGGGTATTCTCCATATATAATATACTGGTTGGTGGTTTATGGAACATGACATTTATGACTTTCCATATATTGGGAGTTATGGAAAGAATTAGATGATGATATCTCATACATTGATACATCGGCAATTTATTGGATATCCTCTGGTGATTTTTCACATACAAGGTGGTGCACCCCGATGGCCCAAGTTATGTTGGTTGGTTCATAATCCCATGAAAACTGTAGATATTTTACTTCATCTTTACTATTCTGGTTGGTGGTTTATGGAACATGACTTTTTTTTTCCATACATGGGGAATAATAACCTCAACTGGCTTTCATATTTTTCAGAGGGGTTGAAACCACCAACCAGTTTAAGTATTGGAATAATTATGAATAACTCATTATTTGTGGGATAAATGTTTTTTGAATAAATATTCCCATGTTTCTCATGTTCATGATTTTTGGAATATTTAATGGTGTGTCGATTTGTTGATGTTTTGTTTTGTGTGTTTTGTTGTAGACAGTTGTGTGCTAGTTGGAGGAGAATAGATATACAGTGATTTCAAATCTGAAAAACAACATGGAACGTGAGTTGACGTCCAACCAGATCAGACAACTTGCGCAAATGTGGGTTTGTCTTAAACGGTGTGTATCCTCAAAAATCGTGGTTCATCACTATTGTTCCTCACAGTTATGGCCCTTTACCAGTTGTAAGTACTAAGTCACCCCATTTATGGAATGTATAAGCCCATTTCTAGCCAGATATAACATGATATAACTAATAAATGGCCATTGTTCTGCAGCAAAATTGTAATTTTTGGGTCTACCATGGGATATTTTTCGACAGACCCATGTGGGAACAGATCCAGCTGCTGTGGACCGAGGTTCTGTTGTCCCTGGATTTCTACCACAAGGACAGCAGCAGGGAAAGGGGCACCCACAGATGTACAACTGCGAAACGAAGGTATCATTTCAGAGTGCAATGTTCTCATCATTTCAGAGACACAAAAAAAACCGTTGTTTCCAGTTTTCGAAAAATGTATCCTCATCTAAGCATATCTAAGCTCTCCTTTGATTCAGAGAACCATTGGGACCTCAGGAGCTACGTCCCATCCTGGCGGACTGGGCCCTGGTGTGGTTCAAATGCGACGCCACGCGCGCGGCGAAGCTGCGGAGTTTCTGGTGCGTTGCTGGGCGGAACGGGGGGATGGTGGGGGGTTGGGGGTTGGGGTACCATCTGGTAAATTCACATAGGGAACTGGAAAATCGTCATGTTTTTGAGTATCTTTCATGGGAAAACCAACTATTTAATAGTAACTATTACTATGGCCATGGCTTCAATAGCTATGTTAGATTACCAGAGGGATGCAGGGGTTGTTTGGCTTCTTAGATGAGCCATGGGATTAGCTCATTAGTTAGTAAGATCTTAGTAACTGGGGTCTGGGGTATAACCCACCATGTCCCGAATTATAGTCCAGTAATTCGTGAACTAATTCCATCTTAAACAAAGTTGGAGGAGTGGTAAGGGAAGGGCAGTTGTTCATTGTGGATGGAGGTTTGATGTGAATAATTGAGAATGTCGATGTAGTTTTTCCATTTTGGATAACTGCAAAGTTTCCTCTTTATTCTGTTTCCTCTCAAACACCCTTGTACTATGTATAGGGGATGATGGTGACAGATGGTCAGGGCAATGCATGTACTGGAGGCATATATGTAGGCACACCAATTTCTTTTGATATGTTATGTTTGCTCTTTGTGTTTTTGCAATCAATTGAACCACGTGTTCCATGCCCATAATGACAGGTAGAGTGTTGAAATATGTTAAACTGTATTTAATGTTTGCCAAGTTAAGCGCAATGAACTTGAATCAGCTGCTTTACAGCTTTGCCCATTTTGCTGATAAGGTTTGCATACCCTGGTGGTTGGTGCTTTGACATGTCGTTCCCGTCGATGTTTCGTCCATACTTGGGACAATGATATCTCTAGCAACCAGCCAACAAAGGAAGCATAGCTTTCGCAGAGTGCGATGAAGGTGATAGCCTTCACCATAGCACATGTTTGGGTCATCATGGACTTTCGAGGCTTGAACTGTACAGTTGTGTAAGGCTGCAAGGCTTTCTTTCGATACAGTTTTCTAGTCTCAGTGGCAAACAGGACCTGTTCAAATTTCAACCCCCCCTACAATCCTTGTAGATGAGTTACATGCTATCCATTTGTGCCATCGTCAAATCTTCTGGTGTAGATCCATATTTGGAGGATAGTCCCAGGATAGTCATCCCCACATGGCTAGAGGTTAACAATTGCTGCAGTAACATATCCCAGTAATCGATGGATGACAATACCTTATATACCAGGCTTTGGTATAGTATGATTACAAGTTAACATACTTGGCTTATTATATATACAAGTTAATTAACTATCATGTATGGCAATAATCTAAGGATGAAGCTCACATATTTGTTGCTTCATCCTTTGCAGAGATATGGCCCCCGTTGGGTCAATTCACCATGCTGCTGAGGGTGATAGCAGCTCAGTGGAGGACTGCACGGGAAATGTCACACAAAACCGGGACTGCTTTACAAAATTACTCCGAACATAAGGGTTTGCTGCAAATTCTACATGAAGGTTCCGCACATGGCTGGTGATTGTCCAAGGTTTGATTATGGAGATCGGGTTGATTGATGATTGAACAAGGTGGTGCCCCCTACATAGCTAAGTTGGTTTTTAGGTGATATATCCATAGTTAATGGGATTATAAACCAACAAACATAACTTGGGGGGCACCACCTTGAAGGGGGAGACATTATGATGGGAATCCAGACCCATTGAGGTTTCACTGACAGCTCCACCATCGTTGTGTGTGGGTGGCGATGCCCCGATAGTTGATCAACACCGGGTTGATGTTTGAAAAAATGGGAATGACCAACAGGACTAGGGTCCAGCCTTGAAAACCAAGATGTGCAACACACAAATACCTGGTTGGTGGTTTGGAACATTTGGAACATGTTTTCCATATATTGGGAATGTCATCATCCCAACTGACGAACTCCATCATTTTTCAGAGGGGTAGTTTTACCACCAACCAGATTTTAGGTGACACAGAACAACTTGATGGTCTTCACATGGCTCAGCCTTGTTTCCTGTTGATTTTCAATATTTGACCCAACAAAAATAGCCTTTCAAACCCTAATGACCTGGCAAGATTGTAGATGGCAACATTCCGAGGTCCTGCTGGACCCGTGACCTTGGCGCTAGTTGGTCCAGCTTGGGCATTTGCGCAATCTATGTCATCTATGTGTGCTAAAAACACCAGAATGTGTGTGTGTGTGTGCCATTGTGAAAGGCTCGGAAGGATGCAGGGTTTGGACATTAAATGAACATCATTTGATCAGCCTTTCGAAAATATGAGATTATGTTTGGTAATTGCTAACTTGATTGACTTGATTGGCCAATTGTCCTTATGTCATATCTTCAGCGGGACCAGAAGTTTATATATATATAATTACATATGTATATATTATCCAGCCCATATCAAGAATAATTACTAGCCATTATTATCCAATGATTTCCCCATTCTTTATCCATATTAACCATAATAACCCATATAATTACCAGGTTATTGGCCTTGAACAGTTCCGTGAAACTTATTTGGTGACCTCACGTGGCAGGACTTAGCCAAAGACCTGGGCGATGCACAGTTGAAGCTGGGATGGTTCGGAGACGTTTATGATGTGTAAAAACCATTCGAAATGGTTGTGTTTTACATGAAAAACAAGTCAATAGTCAACTTTGAGAGAATATGACAGGTTACTTATCATGTTAAAACTTATCATCGGACATGTTTGTTTTATTTAATCAATAGTAACGAAATGAGTCAAATTTGTGTTTTATCGTATGGCAAGTTACTTATCATGACTTGGATCATTTGTTCAACGCCAATGTTTTATCACACAATACAAAGTTACAGCCACCTTGAACAACCTGACCATTCAATGGATGTGACAACAAATAAATATACAACGACTTAATTCAGGTGTTGGATTCATTCTAAATCCAGGCTCCAGGGCTATATCTGTGTCCCTTGTCGAGTTGCTTCTCCATTTGCAGATTCACATCCCATTATGATCAAATCAAGCTAAATCTATTCTTTTATGATTAGATCACCATTTTACTCGGTTAAATGACGGTATTGATATGGTTGTCTTGTATCAAGTATTTATTGGTTTGGCTGATTGAACTGATAGCCAGAACACCATATCATTATTCATAAACTAGTCGATGATTATTGATATGCTTGATCAGTCAAAAGAACCTTTTTATGGTTAGATCTTGTTAGTTCACCATTTTTTGGGTTAACTGTCAGGATTGATGTGGTATTGATATGGTTAGATCAAATCACAAGTTTTGATTGTTTTTGGCTGGTTAAACCCCAGCTGATAAATGTTTGGATCGTGAATCACGGTTTCCAAGGAAGGCGGTGAATTTGATTCGCAGCTGGCTGTCCACGTGGCTTGGTGATCGTAAGGGAACTTTGATCAAGAGAAATTGGTGATTGAAACATTCAAAAAGGGTGATTTTACCAATAAATACGGGTGGAGTCAGATGAACCATTGAAAAAGGTGACGCCGACGCCACAAAAATGGTGACTTAATGAATGAAGATGGCACTGCAAGCAATAGAAATGGTGATTTAACTGTGAAAATTGAGTGATTTCTTACCAAAAAACATGAACCTATCAGCAACGACAAAGAAATGGTGGCATACATGAAACTGATGCGTGCGTTCAAAGCCTTTTGCTTTACATCCAACCAAAGGGAGGACTCGTGACATTGGAAGAGCTGTGATGAAAGACATAAACACTGAGAAAAGGGTGGAGCCAATTGCAACTCCTGTGTATTAGTGATTACCTTCAAGGAACCTGCTACCTGCTCTGTAGATTTCAAGATTGAACAGGCTATGGAATTCCCAGAACTGTTTTGATGATGTCCCAACTTCCATGAAACCCCAAAGTCGGTGACACGTCCATTAAGTCGGGGACAAACCAAGGAGATATCGTGTGTTTCCATCAAAATCAGAAAATATCATGAAATATCCCCTTAAACATCTTTGATCAGATGTCATAAATAACAACTTTTTTGCAGCTACATATGTTTTTAACGGGTAAATCAACTATGGTCATTTTATGCCATTTTCAATAGCTATGTTTGTCTACCAGAGGGTACCTATTATTAACCATATATTATCCATATATTAACCAAATATTATCCATATATTAACCATAGATTCTGGATTATCCACATATTAACCATATATTAACCATATTAAATTACCAGAGGGTACTAATGTGGTAGTTTTTGGTACCTTTTTCTTATGGGATCCATCCGACCCATCCCCATATCCAGGCTGTTTCCCCACTTGGCGTCGCGAATTCACCGCGTGCACTACGGCTTGCTGGACGAGGCTGGGCCTTGTTTTTTTAATAACTTCCCTTGGTGGTCCAACCACCATTTCATTGCCCAGATCTTCTATGAATGGTGTGTATGATTATATATATATGTGTGTGTAATGTAATGTAATGTAATGTATTAGATACCATATGCATATGTTTATATATAGATATTCCATTCAGAAATTCATGGATGATCATGTGCCCACATTTATCTCAACAATAAGCTAGTCATGTAAACATCCCCAAACCATTGATAGTATGGGCAATGAGCAAAAAACACTATGTTGTATATTCAGTGCCCATGCTTGTTCATTTGGTCCAAGTCTGCTCTTCATAGGGGTTAAATCCCTTAAAGTATATTTGCGTGATGAAAACGCATAGTCCCCAAACAAAACATGGAAAAGCGTTTCCAGGATGTCATACATGTAAATCACAGTTTTGACCCTATGTCCGCTAGAAAGTCAATGAATTCAGTCCTGGAGTAAAGAATATGTATGCATATATATATATATATATATATATATATCCTTATGTATCGTTACATCCACATATGTTATGTTCTCTACATGCATACTACCTCGATGACATGTTGTTTGAAGGGTATCCAAGATTGGCCTTGTTTACCTGCGTCATTTCTCTTCAGCCGGAACATATATCAAACTTATCAAACACAATTGTATCACTTACATGTTTTAGTTTTAGTTATCTAAACATAAAATACTATACTAATTATTACGTACAGTGATTTTCTATGTTAAATACTTTAAGATATTTTTGTTTGTTCAGAAAACGTACATATATAAGTTATATAAGTCTATAATTACCTAGTATTTGTGAGTAATGGGTGAAACGATTGTACCATCTGGTTATTTAACAGTTCGCCATGGAAAGATCCACCCATTTTATAGCTAGGTAAACCATCTATTTCTATGGGTCATTTTCCTTGTCCCAAGTAGTTGTCCCAAAATAATGGGTATATTGGTGGCTCATTGGATGTATCCTAAGTAGGTTATATACCTGATATTTTCCGCGGGACAAGATCCGTTAATCCCAAAAAACTGAGGTGAACAAAGCCGGTTTCTAACTTTAGATCCCTTCTCAACTCCATGTTTTACTAATTATGTGTTCAAGTTAAAGTAGGAAATCCGAGTCTCAATAAGTCTCAATGAGTTAAACTTCATCAATCTACACAACTTATCCCATTCATAAACCGTAAAACCTTATAAATAACTTGAAAGAATGGGGTAAGTTACCCCAAGTTACCCCATTAACCCATTCATTTACCCCATTAATCACCTTATATAACGCTTAAACGACGGGGTGAACGTCGCCTCCAGGGCTCTCCGTCCTGGCCCTCCGAAGCGCCCGCGCGGCGGCAGCTGGCCGTGCCCTTCGTGGGGAAAGATGCGCCCTCGGCGCCTTGGTGAAGCCTGGGAGATGTTGACAGATTCTTTGTTGGATGGTTCTATCTATAGCAACAATGCACTGTAGTTACTGTAATATATAATTAGTTAGTTAGTTGATAAGTATAGTTGATAAGTATGTGTATATAGTTAATAGATAGAACAATAGAGAGATAGTTGATAAGTATATATATATATATATATATGTGTTAGTATATGTTAGTAACTGTTAGTATATTTCAGTATAAGTTAACATATGTTCATATATAACTATATCGTTCTAAACGACTTGATTGTATTACATTTGGGTGTTTAGAATGTTTAACCAACAATAATGGGAATGTCGAAATTTGGGAAATTTGAGTCTATATCAAATCCCTGTTTTTAAGATTTTATATGTCATAATGATGATACAATTGCTGATAAAATGCGAATTCGTTCAATAAACAATCAGCAATGGATGGGGAATGTGGGGGACGTTGACCAAAATGATTGCAGCATCGCCCCTGAACATCCGTCGCAGCCACGTAACCATTGCAGATTTAACAACTAAAAGTGGGTCTTCGCAGCAAAATTCACGAGATATCTGCAACAAACATATGGATATACGTGTGCTTACGAAGCAATTGATGGTGTTCATGTGAGATGGTGATACTCAAAGTATGGCGACTACCAAATATGCATTGTTCAGGACATGGTTATGTTGAATTTAAGTTTGAAACAAGACCGCAAAAGTGTAGTGTCATTGTGGATCTGTGTCAACACCAAGCATCACCCACTTCTGGATTCAGTAGATGAAGCTGGGTGAGTTGTCCATCTCGCCAAATGGTACTCGATTTATGAGATGACCGTCATCCATTTACAAGCTGATGCCCCCAGTTATGTCTGTTGGTTTATGCTCACACCATTGCCTATTTCGATATCCACCGTGAATCCAATCGTTGACCTAGAGGTATTTCTATCAATTTGGCAGTCATCAATCGACTATATAGACTATAGATCCCTTTTTGTTGTTGCTTAAATCCATGAAAACCAAGATTTTTCCTCGTTTTTCCTCGTTTTTTACTCACCATGAAATCATCCCACCGACCATGACCACATGGCTCTCCAAGGAGAGCTCGCAGTTTAGTCATCCAGATGTGCTCATTGGGCCACTCGTCGAGGTGATGAGGGATGTTCACCAGCAAAACCTACCGTCTGGTTATTTGACAGTTCGCCATGGTATAGATGGCCCATAGAAATACAGTAGATGGTTTGCCTTTTAAACATGGTGATTTTCCATGGCTATGTTAAATAACCAGATGGTACTGTTTTTTGTTGTTTTTTTTCCTGTGGTTGTGGTTTTCAAAAAAAAACATGTAATACATATTTTATGGATGTTGCCAGGGAACGAAACATATCAAAACATTCTAAGAGTTATTCAATAGTATGGGACATATACAGATGGTAACATTTTTTCTGGTGGGTTTTATTGATTTTGACAAGGTGTGTCTTATGGCTTAATATGTGCTTGGATTTTTGACAAAGTCAGCTTTGGTCCAACAGTCTCATCAAAGTCATGCTTTAATCAGTCTCATCAAAGTCATTACTAATAATGGTCCATTCGTCAAAGATGTTCTTTTTATATAGGTACTACGTGACAAAAAATAATGTTGGTACCATATATAGCTATACATATATAGTATATCCCAGTTATATAACATTATATAACTATAGTATACTATAGTTATAGATATACTATAACTGGGAGATACTATACCCATATGCGAACCATGGTGCTGGTATATTTGCCTACAAAACTGGGTGATTATGTTCGGGCAAATGTAGGTAAATATTCCAGCACCATGGAACATATGGGTATAGGTACTACCTGACAAAAAATGATGTATGTTGGCAAGTGCAGATACACGTAGCCCAAGAGTGTCTGATCCGTAAAGTCGTTGTCGGGTATACCAGCCACATACCAGCCACACACTTACTTTGATGGATTGATGTATGTTTTTTCTTATTCTTGTATAGAACCAACAAAACAATGTATAGAAACCCCAAACACCCCAACATAGTGCACCAAAGTGAGATGAACCAATACATCCACGTCAGGGAGATGTATGACAAGATCGACAAACTATGATGGGGGACACTGCACTCATATGGTTTTTCACCAAAAAAACAAAACGGTCATTGATTCTAGAGATTGTTATTTTGTATGTTTTTGTTGCATCTTTTTGCTGCATTTTAGAAAACATTTACCACCCATCACTGACTTGATCGTTGTACCGCATCTGTGGTATCAGTGAAGTCTCACCACCATGGCCGCCGCCACCTGAGGCTGACGTGGTTGGCCTATCGCTTCGGTGGATTGAGACAAGGCGGGGATTGTGAAACTGAGTTTCGGCGGGATGTGAAGCTCGTAGTTGCAAGATATTGGGTTGGGATATGGTAATATATGTTGGGATATGGTGGTTAATAGTGATGGTTAATAGTGGTTTTCATAGGCTATAAACCAACAACAATGGGAATATGATGGTGATCTGGTTGGTGGTTTGGAAGATGACTTTTATGACTTTCCATTCAGTTGGGAATGTCATCATCCCAACTGACGAACTCCATCATTTTTCAGAGGGGTTGTTCTACCACCAGAATAGATATTATATATATATATAGAATATATAGATTTTATATGATAGATATGTGAAATTCTTTGTTGCCAGATATGTTTAATGATCCTTCAAAACCCTTCGAGTACTTGGAGAAATGGATCATTGAAGGGGTTGGGATATGTTGGGATCATTAAAATGTAGCAAAATTGCCAAAACCAATCCTATTTGTTTGGGATCTTTACCATTTTGTTTTCCTGGGCACTTGGAGGTTCTAGGAATTGACATCTTTGAGCAACCACCTAGTGAGAACTGACCACCAATTGACCGGTACAGTAATAGGCACCATATCAGTGTAGTAAGGCCCAACAATGATTGTCCTTTCAGGGGATTCATGGGATTATCATTCGGTTTTTTTTCACAAAAAAGGTGACCTGATTGGAACGAATGTAATTCATGGCATTTTTTCGAAGGATCTTGCTGTCCTATCTCTGCTACATACGTGTGGTTCATAGCCCTACAAGATCCCAATGCTTCACCATTCAGTCCAGACGGGTGATCCGCCAACTCCCTTGGGAAAAGCATGGGTTTTCGGCACCTGTTTGTATGTTTATCCTGTAGGGTAAATACCATTTTCAATGTTTAGGTCCTACATCACCATGTTTTTTTTTTGGTCAAATCTCCTAAAACATAGACAATTCAAGAAAAATGACACTATGAATGTGGTGTTTTAAGTGCCAAAATTCCCATCAGATCCCAACAGATCTCCGAAAAAGATGTCCCCATGATTTCCCCATAATGTCCACTAAACATAATGTCCACTAAAAAAACATCAAAAAATCATGGGACATATAAAAATCATGAAACATTATGGAAAATCATGGAAAATAATTGTTGGAAATATAAAAATCTAAAAATCATGTTTATAATAATCATGGAACAAATTATATGAAACATATTTCCAACAATTCATATAAATTCCCCATATAGTTATCCCACGGTCCTCATATGTTGATCAATTTTTGATCCCGTCCCGCTGGACTTCGCAGGCGACTTCCGCCGTGCCGTGAAGAGCCTGGCCCGCCAGGGGCGCTTGGAGGAGGCGGAGGACAAGAACCGCAAGAGCGCCTCGGCCGCCTCGGACGTCGGTGCTGTTTGAAGCGCCCAGTTTACATGGCGATGTTCACGGCGATGTTGGTTTAAGAACTATATATGTGGTTTATGGATGTTTATGGGGGGATATTGCTATAGGATGATTTATTGAAATCATAGAAAATGATGATTTACTGAGGTTTTATGGTGATTTAATTGGATTTTATGGTAATTTTATGGTGATTTACTGTTGATTTCTGATGATTTCATGAAGTTAAAACCATGGCAAGGATGGTGAAGTTGAATGGGATCTAATCTTGATTTAAAGGTGATTATTGGGATGTTACTCCAAGAAAACTATGAATTCTATGGTGGTGTTACCTCAAGAACTATGGTTTATCGGGGATATTACTATAGTTAAAAGATTAAGTCTAGTGGGATCTGATCATTGAAAATTGTGATTTACTGGGGTTTAATGGTGATTTGATTGGATTTTATGGTGATTTCATGATGATTTAATTGGGGTTGATGTTGATTTACTATGATTTTCTGGGATTTACTGGCGATTTCATGGTGATTTTATGGTGATTTATGGTGATCCACTGGGTTTTGATTTCAGGTGATTTAAGGATGTTTTAATGCAATTTATTTGGATTTAATTGTGATTTATTGGGATTAATTGTGTTTTATTGGGATTTACTTGCGATTTCATCGTGATTTGTTTTTGTGAATTAGTGGGGTTGTATGGTGATTTCTGGTGATTTAAGGATAATTTAATGTACGTAATTTATTTCGATTTAATTGTGATTTACTGTCAATTTCATGGTGATTTTAGGGCGATTTATGACTCGAACAAGAATGTTTGCGCTTCGTAGCCGCGCATCTTGAAGCCGCAAGTAGGATAGGTGTAGGATTACCTATGAGGCAAGGCAGCTCCTGCATTCAATTTATGCTGATGATCAGGAGATTATTGGCACAGTGGGCCAGTGGGCCTCTTGGTTGTCCCAGGGCAATGGGCCAAACTGAGCAACATCTGAGACAAAAGGCACCTGGCAAGGCGTCTGCTTTCAACCTGGACCAGGACCTGCCACCATGGGCGAGCCGAGGTCATACGCAAGGTGGGCCCTGGAGTGATTTACGGAGCTTTTATGGTGATTTATTTGGATTTATTGGGATTTCCTGGCGGTTTCACCCCTTGTTTTTATGTTAATTTATGGTGACTTACTGGTGTTTGATTGTGATTTTATGGTGATTTAAAGGTGATTTTATGTTGATTTAGTGGTCAATCTATAATGATTTAGTGGGATTTAATTGTGATTTAATTTATTAGGGTTTAATTGTGATTTAATGGGATTTATGGTGATTTTATGGTGTTTTTGTGGTGGTTTATGGTGATTTGTATGGCAATTTCATGAAGTTGAATGGGATCCAATCATGAACATGAATACCACTATGGTAATTTACTGCTACATTGCTGCTACATACTATAACTATGGCAACTATGGTGGGTGAATAGCTTCCAGAATCCCTACAATTATGATGAAATCTAAGCCCACTTATTGATACTTATTGGTGGTACTGCACCCCCAAGAAGTGTAGATAGTATGTTGATGGAAAACATACCGAGTACCCTCTAGTAATCAAAAGTGGCTGGCTGGGACATCCCTGATGAATGATATAAATGGAGATTTTGCCTTTTCTTGGATAGTGAGTGACTGCGGAGAACTGCAAGACCGGCTACTGTATTGAACGATTGTTTTTGATGTTTAAAGCCACAGCTCATAATTGTTGACTGGTTTAGCCTAGTCTTGGGTGCTTAACGTTTTGATAGGTTCTTCAAGTTGTTTGCTTAAATCCATAGTTCTTCATGGTCAATTCCCAATATTCCCCAGTTTTTTTCGTAGTAAAATCCAATATTCTGTGGTGAAATCCACAGTTTTCATCATTTTTCCATGGTATTTTCCCATTTTTCCCGGTAAAAATCCCCATTTTCCACAGCTCCCGGGCTTCGCCGCTTGGGCTTTTCGGCGACGTTGCCGCCGAGGCGCGCGCCGCAGCTGGGCCCAGTGGGTGCGCCTCAGCGGCGCTCACCTGCGCGGCGCGGGGACTGGCGCGGAGGGCTCCAACGCGACGGCGGCGAAAGGCGACAAGGCGACGGCGAAAACGGTGGGTTTAGCCCTGTTGATTATAGGGGACGAATTTATAGAGGTAAACAACAGATAGCATATAGATGTAGATAGGGGATTGCTAAGAGGACTACTATCATAGAGGACTACTAACTACTATAGGGGATTATAGAGGACCCATTGGTTAGCAAATGATAGGGGATTATTAAGAGGACTACTATCATATACTATCCAATTTATTGCTGATGATTTAGCACTTAGAGTTGTCGGAGGAGGAATTGGTCCTTTGACCCATGGAAACGGGGTTGAACAAAAAATATTATGCAAAATCATTGAAACAGTGTTCAAAAACCCCTTGTTTTTTGGGTGATTACATGGGGGTTGTACCATCCAATATTTTTTTCGGATTCTTCACCAGAGGCTTTGATCAATCCCGTGATGAAACTTGTGGGACTGGTGATTAAAATTGTGGAGCCTACATTGTAAGTGATTGTGTTGTGCTTATTGTTTGAGAGATTCAACCATGAATTTTTAAAAATACCAAAAAAGTGGAAAGGCAGGAAAAGGGGATGAGCATCCAGCTATAGAGGCAGTTTTGGCAATGGTACCATGTTGCTCTCCCAATAATGGTGCCATGGGATACTGTACCTGCATGAGTTGGGATACGGGCCCCTATCTTCGAAAGTACAAAGTTGCACTGGCCAGCAATACAATTATATAATGGTAAATGTTTGGGCAATGCAGTGATCTTTTAAAATATGAAACCACATACTTTTTTTGTAACACAAAATCTTACAGCAATTGAACAGTTGGATTCACCCCTTCTCGGAGTATCCATACGCGACATGGTTTCAGCATAGATCACCCCCCATAGAGGGAAGAAACATGCGACAGAACATCCTAAGGCTAGACACTTCAGTATGTTTCTTGATATTTTCTGAGGTTGAGGTTCAATTCTGCAGTGGATACTGCACGGGATCAAGAAATATATACTTCATCCAAGGAAACTCCAAAAACAGTGAAATCTCCCCTGTGGAAAGCTAAAGTTGTAGCTGCAAGCTTGGTGGCTTGGTGTCACTGTTTGTGTCTCCAACATTGATGGTAACAGCAAGACCGCGGGTGGCATCCTCCTGAAAAAAAACACCCATGGATCTGCATCTTGTTTCGCAAATGCATAATGACCAGGCTAGCTCACCCAGTTGCAGGATATACTACCCAAGTTATGAATCACCAGATTATGACCCAGTTATATGTGGAAGATTCCCCAGACTATTTTCATCACTTATCACCACTTCCCAGTGGGCTCCCCCCCGTCGTCGCTCCGGCGTAGGCTTCGCACAACTCCAAGTCCTTGGTGCTCAGCGACCACGGCGCCGCTCGGACTGGACCGGCTTCGGTTTGGGCTTCAGGTCCTTCTGGTCCTTCTGGTCCTTCGGGTCCTTCACTGTGCGAGTCTGACCAGTGACCCTAATGAATCATGGTTCACTTATAGTTTGGTTCGAACGTTTGGTTCACTATGGTTAACTATCAGCATCTATCAACTATGATTTCTGGTAAATATCTCCGTAGTGAGCTTTATAAATCAACAAACACAAAATCCGGCGGGCACCGTGTAGGACCTGGATGTTTCTTTTTTTTGGGGAGGGGAACTACCACAGGCAAGTCTGAATACCCTCATTTACACATTTACAAATGTTGGCTTCAGCAAAAATGTGATTCCGGTTGATGGGCCACAGAATCACATGTTCAGTTCTCCCCCGCCCACTTGCAGCTGAAACTGGCACTTTCGACCAGCAGGTTCATCCCAAAGTCAGCCAAGATCGCTACTCCCACCTAATCGGGCCTCAAAATTGGCTTTATGTGTCTAAGTTCCCACACCTGTTTGGAATGAAGCCCACTTGACAAGCATATTTCTGGGATGGTGATCGGTTACGTGTTGCATTGTTGACCAATTGTATCGTACCTGCTGAACATGCCCCACCATATTCCAGCACCCGTTGATGATGCCAAAATTGGTAAACCCGACAACAAATTTTGCCGATTCACCCAATCATACAATTTGTGGTATATTGAAAACCGTCCCAAAAGATACTCACCTCCCAATCAAGAATGGGATGGAAGTAGAACAGCTACTAAACTAAAATTTATCTAAGAAGAACATTTCCTAGAGGAACCATAATTTGTTTGTATCTTTGTTCACCTTAGGATAATCGGATACACCAAGACTACCCTGCAACAGCGGTCCCAGGGGAATGAGACGCAGCTGGTACCTCCACTGGAGTGGCTGGACAGTGGCGATGCCACGCAACTGGCTCTGGTGTTACCTGGCGGTCGGCACAGAAACGGTGCCTCCGGAGATTGGAACTTCACCGAAGATGAAAGATATACTGATATACATATAAGCCCAATAATCTGGTATGATGTATGATAATGGTATAATAATGGTATGACCATGTATACCCATGGTATACGTATAGTATGGTATGAATTGAATATGTATGAATATGTATGAATAACCCAATTAATAATGGTATAACACTATAACATATACATATATATATATATATATATGCGTGTAAGCTGTGATATTGGGTTGTCCAAACATGGGGTATGCCATTCAAAACCTCATGGTTGATCTCGGTTTTCTTTTCAAACCCAGATATTGACTGAGCTCCTGGAGCTTAGGTCGAAGAGGGCCTAAGTTGACCAATGCTTTTGGGACTGGTTGAACGACTTGGCTCGGAATTGTGAGATCTCTGCAATAAGTTGGAAGGGGGTTGAAAAACCATGGAAAAATCATGGCGGGGATGAAGATCATGAACATCCATCTGCTTGATGTCCACAGCACTTCTTTCTTCACCATGCAGGACTACAGTTCATCAAATCATCAAATCCATTGGTTCATCCATTGGTTGATCCTAGTCCCATCTGCCATCAAGCTATGATGATCCGTGATGATCCCATAGATCCCATTGTTTTCCGCAGCCTGGTGGCTCCGTTAGCCCATCCAAGAGACACTGTACCACCGCAATCAAACATGGCTGTGGAAGATTCCACTTTAGAGTTCGATGATTTCTCAGCTTTAATGAAACATTATTTATAGTTATCTGGTTGGTGGTTTGGAACATTTGGATTATTTTCCATATATTGGGAATGTCATCATCCCAACTAACTGACTATGTTGTTGTTTTTTTCAGAGGGGTAGGTCAAGCACCAACCAGTTATTAAACATCATTGAGGATTTTCAACTGCCATTTTGGATTCCCGAAGATTGGAAGCAAATCGAGCATGCTTTGTCTCCCTGGTACCCTGAATCTGATCAGACCAAATTCCTCACTCTGCGTGGAATCCAGGTTCAACGTCATGAAGCATTCGCCCTTCTTGATGGATGCTCGGATAAACAAGTGTGCACCAATTGTGGTTATGCAACCCACATGTCCTGTGCCTTCCAAGGCCTTACTTTGGAGGGCTTTTGTTTTTGACGCCCTCTTAAGTATGTCCAGGATACGTGTTCCAAAGGATATGAGTTTCATCCAAGTGGGAAACACACCATTTTTTATTGTCAGTTTAACGGGGGAACATCATGATACCCAGCCACCCAGCATGAGATAACTGGCCCATCTCCAGTCACTGGGTCATCCACCCTGGCCTGGCTTAGTTGCTTAAAATGGCTTTGTCTAATTAAATAGTGTAGCCCTACACCCAATGGCTCCCAATGGTTAATGATCACTATCCCATATTATCCCTACACCCAATGGCTAGTCCAATGGCTATAATTGGGGGTATAGCCCATTTCCAGACATATCCAAACAAACATTGTAGCTACGAATTGTCTAGTAAACCCAAAACATCCACCAGTTTGACATGTGTTGACATATTTTGACATATATGTTGACCCATTTAGTTGTTTTTTTGGTTGGACCATATATATATATATATATATGTATATATATATATATATATATATATATATATTTGCATGTGCTGCTAACCAACCAATCATGTTGTTTCAATTCTTATTTTTTCACATTACGAGTTCCGTTCCAGTAATTGGCTGGTTTAGATCAGCACCATGATTACTTTTGTTGGTGGATGTTTGCTGGTTGGCTAAAGAGCCTGGTGATCCCCGAGAAATCGGGTTGGTCAAGATACTTGTAGATCTGTGATCCGATTTGATGTTTGTAGATCTCTGAAGTCCACATGTTTTCATCTTGGATCGATTATCTGGTTGGTGGTTTGGAATATGGTGGTTAATAGTGATGGTTGATAGTGGTTTTCATAGGCTACAAACCAACAATGGGAATATGATGGTGATCTGGTTGGTGGTTTGGAACATGTTTTATTTTCCATATATGGGAAAAAATACTCCCATTTGACTCATATGTTTCAGAGGGGTAGGTCAACCACCAACTGGTTATGATTTTCGATGATTTTCCTATGGTTTCCTAAGATACACCGTGGTTGCTATTTAACTTTTGCATTGTGTGTTTGTTAAACGATTGTCATTTTTTGTTCGAAACTTCATGTTTGCTGGTGATCTCCTCATGTTCCTGGATGAGTCATGATTTTCCTAGAACAAAAAAGCACATCTTGAACTGTTTTCCCAAGAAAATAACCACCATGTTCTTATATGTTTCTTCGGAAATTCCACCATGTTCATGTTTCACAGCGTAAATTCCACCATTTTCACCATGATTTTCCAAGGGAAACCGCAGCAGTTTCCCCAGCCCAGCACCCCCAGCACCCCCGCCCCGAGGAGTTCTATCTCCACGCCCTGGTCTTGCCCAGTTTGTTGCGCCACGCTGATGCCAAGTTGTCAGCCAATGGACAGGACTTGGGCGGTGAGGTGCGTCGCGGTGCGCGTCGCGTCGCGTTGAAGTGAGAAAAAATGCTGGAGAAACCATCTAGAAATGGTTCATCTATGGTTAATATATGGATAATCTATGGTTAATGGTTAATGGTTAATAGTTACCCTCTGGTAAACAAACAGTTTGCTATTGAACATGGCCATAGAAATAGTGGATTGTCCAATTAAAAATGGTGGATCTTTCCATAGCTATGTTAGTTTACCAGAGGGTAGCAACAATGCCTTTTTTTCCCCATGGTGCTGGTATATTGATCTACAGTTGGGTGATTTTGTTTGGGCAAATGTTGGTAACTATTCCAGCAGCATGGAGCATTTGGTTTTGATTAATCACTAATAGTGATATAGCAACAATATAGTGCTTAACACTTAATACTTACTAGTTTTAACTGGTAAATTGAACTATATTGGTGAATAGTTAGTTACTAAAATATTTATTATAGTGTTAATAAGACTATGATAATGGTGACTGTATGTGTATATATATATAATTATTTAATTATTTATTTATTTAATTATTTATTTATTTAACACCTTATTGATCAATAGTAATCACTAATAGTTATATAGCAACAATGGCTGTGATCGAATCATATTTAATCACTAATAGTGATATAGCAAGAATATAGTGATTAATAGTGATGATGATGTTGAATATCACGGTTAAAGAATGGTGCTATAGCATGATATAGCAACACGGGTTAAATAAGCAAATCCATGGTAAAGAAAGGGATCTAACCAAGAGAAAACAGGGATTTGTATGGATTTATATTGATTTCTAGTGTTTTTATATCATAGCTAAGAGAGCTAAGTTGGTTTAGTTCAATAGCTTCAACCTATGGTGGACGTCTTCAGACTTGCGAAGAGGATGACTGTGGCCTGAAGACCCATTCGCCCACTCCGCAAAGTGGTGGTGGCACATTCTCAGCCGCATAGCCGGTACAGCCGGTACAGGTCCCTGCGCCATGCAGCCACAAGGTGGGGGGGGGAAGCTTTGTTCGGACCCTGTTGTGTAGAACGCCACTATGCCAAAATTTCAGGGGTAATGTCAGGCCACAGGCCTGAGCTTGTCTGGCGATCTTGTTCCTGACCTGCCAGTGGACGCTAGGGGCTGATGAGCACTGCAAGACCTTTCTCTCCTTGCCTTGCACATGACGGCTCCATAGCCTGAAGCAGATGGGTTTATTTGACTTGAGTGGCTGGTGATTTCTTAAGGTGTCCCTGTCTAATCAATGGAAACAGCGGATATGAATAGGGAATGATGAAATATACCTGTAGTTGTACGTAAATATACCAGTAGTACCCGCACGAGGCGGGGCGGAAGTTGCCTTAAAGATATATATATATATATAAGACCTTTCTCATCTATAGAACTTGCATGTGCCGTGCGCCAGCCAAGCCCGTGCGTGCGTGCACTCTGCGAAAGTGGTGTCCTGTTTCACATGTCACATTTGAAGCTCCACTTCGCCCTTCACACGTCTCACTGCACTCTTCACACTCCACACTGCACACTTCACACTTCACACTCCACACTTCTCACTTCACACTGCACTCTTCCCAATCCACACTTCACACTTCACTGCACGCTTCCCACTGCACAC
>Ga0126342_10000428_pt1 | contig 44698 bp, 43 predicted proteins | sample Cyp1metagenome_FD_92528 | JGI IMG/M metagenome (GOLD analysis project Ga0126342, IMG submission 92528) | Coral microbial communities from Lord Howe Island, Old Settlement Bay, Australia - Cyphastrea 1 metagenome | ecosystem: Host-associated > Invertebrates > Cnidaria > Coral ...
AGGAGAGGAGGACGAGGCAGGAGGAGGCGGAGGAGGAGGAGGAGGAGAAGGAGGAGAAGGAGGAGGAGGAGGAGGCAACTGACATAAAATCTAACAACCCTCACCTGGCAGGTGGGGAAAAATCACTGGTTACTGTAGACTTCCGATTGCCAGGTCAAGCTTGACACTCACGCAGTGGAGCAGGACTGGCACTGGAGCCTTCGGACCTTGAAACACGATGAATCGCCCCCATTTTTTGACGACCCTCTGGTAATGACTAACATAACTATGGAAAATCACCATAGAAATAGTGACATTTCCCATGAAAAATGGTGGATCTTTCCATAGTTATGTTAGTTTACCAGAGGATACCTCACCTTTGTTGGGTTTGTTGCTGAATCCGTACACATTGGGATTATATCCCCAGTCATACAGACATCGAATGATCGTTAAAAAAGTCAGGCGAATTGAGTGGAACCGAGGTGACCGGACGTCCACGGCTAAAGCCCAGTTTGGTTGGTTGCTTCGGCGTACGTCCATGGAAAATCACCAGTCTTAAGAGGTAAATCATCATGTTCATCTATTTCTATGGGCCATGGCTTCGCAAACTGGTTCACAAATAACCAGAGGGATTTCCATTTCAACATCTATTCTTCATCTAATCATATTCTAAAGAATTCTTCATCTAATCACCAGTTTTAGAGGTAAAACATATTTCAACATCCCAGTCCCATCTCACCACGGCGTCCAGGAGGGAAAGCGTCTCACCAAGGAGAATGTACAGTCGCCTGGCAACGATGAACGATGCCGCCCTAATGGATGTGTGGATCGTAGTTTTTTTTTTGTGTGTTGATGTTTGTAATATATAGATAATGAATACACATGTGTATATATGTATATTCATATGCACATGTATAACATTTTGTACATGTGTATATGTATGTATGTATATATATGATTATATATATATATGTATATGTATATGTATATGTGTATATATGTATATGTGTATGTGTGTGTATATGTATATACACATATTTACATATAGATCATATGGGGAAGCTCCCCAAGCGGCAAGACGTTGGAAACATGGGGTGAATCTGTGCTGAGGTTACGCTCCATTCTGAAGCAATTCCTGGATGGCGTCAGTGTCAATGAGGCCGATGCCATGTTTTCATTGGCCCTTATGCTTGAGGAAAACCCATTCAAAAAACAATCGGATTTCCATCTTAGGTTTTACATGTTCTATGATACCAATGTATCTTACCCTCTGGTAAACTAACATAGCTATGGAAAATCACCATTTTTAATGGGAAAACTCACTATAAATGGCCATTTTCAATAGCTATGTTAGTTTACCAGAGGGTAGATGCTAAAAAACCATCGGATTTTCCAGTGAACTTCGAACCTCTTCGAACTCGACATCTTGGATCACACGGGCTCGGAAGGATGTGCTGTCCGCGCCCAATCCGCTGTTGGTGGTGAACGGCAAGGCACATGTGTTTGCCGGTTCAACCGCATTCGTGCTGGTTAATGACATCCGACAAAAAATACATCATTGTTGGAAAACCTCGGCAAATTCCACATCCTTGCTCGTGAAATCCACATTCTTGTTTTGGCAAACTCCGCATTTTTTGCGGTAAACACCAGAGTTTTTATTGGTCAAACAACCATCTTTGATGCTTAAACCATTTCCAACAGTTTGACCCCTGGGCAGGTGAATCTCAACCACGTGCCCGTGAAGCGGATGGCCGACAAGACCGCCAGGGGTCCCTGTTGATTCGATGTCTGCTTGCTTTTGCCATGTTTGATTCATTAAGGCCACTGAAGAGTGATAGCCTGCTGCTAAAATGGTATCCCCCCCCATTCAAACAGCCTATGTAGGGGGTGAATAAAGGTCTGGGGTTGACATTGTAGGCAAAGATTGTTTACCATCACCACCAAGTAACAGCTTGAGCCGGAGAATCGCAACCGTCCATTTTTAGGTTGGAAAGACTTGTCCTTTCAACCAATGTTTCGCAGGGTCTTTGTAAGTTGAGGGATTATACAACATGTGTAATCATGTGTATATATATATATATACAGTATATACATATTGCATGTATCTATTTACCCAGTTACATGATGTTACATGAGATATATCTTTGGCTGGAGAATACAGTCTAATTTATGTTAAAACACTAGTAGAATGCTTCGGTACATCAGGTACATCAGTAGATCACATATGATCCCCGGAGTTGGCGACCACTGACTCAGCTGTCTAGCTGAAGACTCCCCAAAACCATCCAATCATCTGGAACATCATCTATAAAAAGGGAGGGAATTCCCATTTATGAAAAGCTGGAACGGCTGGAACACCATCTCGGAAAACAATTGGACTTGTGTTCCAGAAAAACATCATATCCTAATTTCCGACCGGAATTTTATCTGTTTTTTTCTTCAAGTTTCAGGTTTAGAATATATATATACATATTCCCCAAAGGGATGTTCCAATAGATATCAATAGATTATATACCCTCTGGTTATTTAACGTAGCTATGGGAAATCACCGGTAAATCCTCATGTTTATCATCTATTTCTATGGGCCATGGCTTACCATAGCAAACTGTAACAAAACACCAGAGGGATTTCCATTTCATCATCTATTGTTCATCATCGAATCATATTCTAAATCTGTTTCATCACCAGTTTTAGTCAATGGGAATTCCAGGATCCTAAAATGGAGGTACGTTAGTACCATATTGTTGGCCATATTTTGTGGGGATATTCCCAAAAACATCCTGAAATGGCCATTGATTTAGAGGTAACACATATTTCAAGGTTCCAATAGATTCATATGGATTTTCATGGACCCATCATCTCTCTTTCTGCGCAGGTCTATGTGGAAGCCGCCCTCCATGCGGGAAACACCGTGGTCAGGTGCCAGAATTCGAAGCATTTCACGAGGCAACACGATCCAAAGATAGCACTTCTATCGGTGGTGAACCAGTGGTTCTTTAGGTGAAATGATGTGATATGTTATCTTCAGCAACTTTTGAATGGGGTGCAGATGGATTACAGTATATATTAGATACATTTAGATAGGATACTAGGACCCAGAATCATAACTATGGCTAGAAAATCTGCTTGAAGCCCCAATTTTGCTGCAGCTTTTCCTCATGGCAGGCACTGATCTGAGCCTACTTTGAGGATCATCCCACGGATCATCACTGGTTGCTTTCAGTGAATGGGGGTATAACTTATAACCCACTTATGAATGGGATAACCCTAGGAATCGGGGACTTACTAACCAGGGTTACTACCCAGTTACTAAGTTGGATAATCCTCCAAGTACTGCATTAATTTCTGCATGAGTGGGGGATGAAGATAGATTTGCAGAGATCACACCCGGATTCCATAGCAAGAGCTCTCAATCACCGGGGGCCCAAGGACATTCAAATTCGTCTTTAGAGACATCATTTGAGACCGAGGGGAACCAGCAACAGGCCTGGATGGTAAAAGCATAGTTTCCTATCAACATTTCCTTGGATATCCAAGCCAGTGATAGTAGGTTCCAATTCCTACAAGGTAATTCCCCCTAGTTGGCTAAGTTTGTCAACATAACTCCAATAAGTCGGATCTATGGTGGATATATCTAACTAGTTGATGGGGGTTATAAAACCGACAATTTCCACGAAATCCCAATTCACAATCCCCATTATTGATGGCAGACATTCCCAATTTTGATACAATTTATTCCATCAAACGAGATATTCCAACATATTGGTTATAATACGTATATATACCCTGTGGTAAGCTAACATGGCTATGGAAAATCACTCTTTTAAATGGGTAAATCCTTTTCCATAGCTATGTTTGTTTACCAGAGGGTATATATGTATAGTATATATTTCAAACCCGGAGGATTTCATTGACAGCAGCGTTTCACCGCCGGACTCCTGGTTCCAGCACCGGTTGTTTGGCTGCACGAGCACGCTGAAAAAGAATTGGACGGGATACTTGGATTGCTTGGACTGGGACAAATCTCATGTCTGTTTGTCATGGTTTACCTGAAAATGGGCTGCTTTTTTTTTTCATGGTGTAACATCATGTTCCCTGTTTAAAAGCATGGTGATCTGGCATCAATTTGGGGGCCCAAATCACCAGAAACAAATCAGATTTAGATCCTAAGTTTGGTTGATCAAGTGGATGGCCCAGTTGGTGCAGCTACGATAACTGGGATATTCCACATGTTTTCTTGGGTACGGTATGCTATGTTTCTTACCCACGTGCGATGTCTAGGATGCACCACCCTTCGTACACTTCGTATGGCAGATTCCTATGCGGCCAAGATAATTCATGATGTTTCGAAGCAGCTGTGCCATGCATAGACAGTGAAAGTATATGAAGATAGGGAAGTCATGGGAAGTCAATAAGAGGGATGCAAACAACTATAATACGGTTGCAGGTTGCAGACAGTGGGTCTTCCTCGATCCAAGCGATCCAAGACCAGAGGATTTCTCCAGTTGGTCGGTTTTGCGGTGTGACACCAGTTGGATCTGATTTTGGGATTGACAAATTTAGGCATTTTGGCGTCTCTGAATATCTCCTGGGTACAAAAACTCCTTGAAAAAATGAGATCCGGGCCGGACATCTTCAGAACCCAAAAATGCTGTGAAACTCTAGCCCCATTTGCAAGGGCTTGTGGCTTCACACCATGACTTCCGTCTTTGGCCAGCTTTTAGATTCAGTTCCATTTCTCATGGTTTTTACAGAAACACGCTTCGGAGAAACCAACACAAGTCAAGGTCACCTTTTTGATTGAATGATGTTTAGCCCCGTTGTTGTGGAACTTCAGCGGTCCATATCTTTTTCTGGCAGAACAGCCATGAATTCCTCGGCAAACATGACTTAATATAGTCAGCTGCCGTTTTTCAGATGGTTCTTCATGGTTTTTCAGTCAACTTAAGTGCAGTTTTGCAGATCGCCACAAAAACTACCAGCTGGTATTCGCTTTTGCCATCGCGCCTGAATGTAAGACGCACATGCCCTAAGCAGTGGCCGAAGGGCTGCGCATAGAGAGGCGCGCATGGTCAGGTCCTCAGAAGGGTGGATTCAGATGGGGCGTTAATTTGATGGGTGGACACAACGAGGATGTAAGTTGCCCGTGCCCCGAAAGCTTTGTTTTTTTTTTTTTCCCTTTCCTACATCAACCATCAAGTGATGGCTTTTGTGGGGGGCCAGTCTTGGGTTACCCCATTGTACATATGTGTATATGTAACAATATGTATGTATAAAAACACACTGTATATGAATATATACAATATACATATATATATATATGTATATATATAGCGCACAATATACACACAATATGTATATGTATATATATATATATATATACACACGCTATATGTATATAATATATATACACACTATATATATGTATATATATATACACACACTATATATATAAATATATATATTATATGGGTATAACGTATTTCACCGCCCCCATCCAGTGTTTTCAAGTATTCTATATGTGCACGTTTCAGAGATGTTGTGCACGTTTCAGAGATGTTGTGCACGTGTCAGAGATGTTGTGCACGTGTCAGAGATGTTGTGCACGTTTCAGAGATGTTGTGCACGTGTCAGAGATGTTGTGCACGTGTCAGAGATGTTATGCACGTGTCAGAGATGTTGTGCACGTGTCAGAGATGTTGTGCATGTTTCAGAGATGTTGTGCACGTATCAGAGATGTTGTGCACGTTTCCCAGCAGTTGTCACGTTTCACAGAAGTTGTGCACGTGTCACAGAAGTTGTGCACAAGTCACACGCCCCCCAAGAACGTTCGTGTTCAACTGTATACACACTGAGCGCATTCTAATCAGCGAAAGCATTGGGGCGACCAAACACGTTCTCCCGATATATATATACATACACTATATACATGTATATTGTACAAGTATGTTCAATGTGTATATGTATATACGTATAATGATAGCTTTGCAGTAATGTACAATAGTAGTAAGATAGTAATGATAAGAATGAGAACAATCAAACACATAATGACAGTAGTAACAATAGCTGATACATATAAACACAACAAAAGACCTATACATATGTATGCACTGCAATGTAATGCAATGTAAGGTAAGGCAAGCTAAGCTAAGGTAAGCGAAGGAAATGCAATGTAGTGCAATGCAATGCAATGCAATGTATTGTATTGTATGTACACGTACATGTACATTGACTTATGCCTGTCATCTTGCGTGTGTAGGACGCAAACATGTACTTTTTAGTGTAATTATATTGAAAAAACATGGTCGAAGCATCTCAGTGCCATAGAAATTTGATCCAATTCTTACCCCAAACCTGGCTCCCAGGCAGTGCCGGTGAAGAAAAAGGTCAAGGTGAAGAAAAAGGTACCAGGGCCCTGGTGGCTGGGTTGGCCCCCCACTTCGCTTACTCAAAAAAATGTGGTTATATAATTCACAAACTGGAATGAGCCACCAAGTGGTTTAAGTTTACTTTTTCCCCACCTGTCAGCTGTCCCGCCTCCTCCTTCTCCTTCTCCTCCGCCGGACCTCAACTGCAAGCGCTAGATCGCAGTGTTCCCGGACCCGAACAGCAAGCTCAGGATCAGAGTGATCCCCGCCGGACCTCAACTGCAAGCACTAGATCGCAGTGTTCTGCCGGACCCGAACAGCAACCTCTGGATCAAAGTGTTCCCCGCCGGACCTCCACCGCAAGCTCCGGATCAGAGTATTCCCCGCCGGACCTCCACCGCAAACTCCGGATCAACGTTTTCCCTCTGGACCTCAACCGCGAGCTCCGGATCAGAGTGTTCCCTGCCAGACCTCAACCACAGAGACTCTCCGAAGATATACCAGATAGAATGCCAGAAAGAATGTCAAAAGATATGCCAGATAGAATGCCAGAAAAAATGTCAGAATATATGTCAGAACAATGGATCAGGGTGGGGATCACTCGAAGAAAGTAATTTTATCTCTATGGAGATAACCTGTTAACGAGATTATATGATATTATGTAGTACCTAGCCAAGAGGCGACTTCTGTTCGCAGGGTATCCAAGACTAGCTATGATTCAATCTGCATCAATAGCGAGGGGCTATGGGAACTGCTTGAAGTGTCAAACTGGCTAGGTCCGTCCCAGATCTGTGCGAATTTTTGTCAGCTCATTGGGTTGAAGAGTCACTGTTTGAAGTGTCGCAAGCATAGCCTCTGAGTGCGGGGAAACAACCAAACAGTTTAGTCTATGGTGGTTATTACAACTATGACCATAGCTATCATAGTTAGGGGGCACGATAATCAAATGCAACTAGGATTTATTGTTTAAACAACTTTTGTTATTGTTGTTGCTCTATAAACGCCCATCAACTATAGATATGTAATGGCATATTGGTATATCTACCATAAACCCTACTTGAAATTATTGGAGTTGTAAACTAACTTAGCTATCTAGGGGGCTTTCCGCCTTGTAGGGTCTATGTCAAACCACATTCCTTATGCTAAAACTATGGCTCAAATTTTCCTGCTCCCCCTCAACTTCGATGGTTAAACAGTACACATCAGGCAAATCTCGCATTAAGAAACCTCATCAACCAGCCTTAAATCCCCCATTTGATCATTAAACATCATTAAACCATATGAAACCCAATTTTGTTGCTGGTCAAATCTCTATCTTCGGATCATCCTTTTTTTTTTTCAGAAAAACCTTCTTAGAGATCCCATCAATTTTCGGAGAGTGACATCCTCCGAAAAAACCAGGGCCCTGGGGAAATTTCATGGGGAAATTGAAGATGAACCATGGGATTTAGACAGTACCAGGTACCTGGTTTTTAGACACACCAAGTAATATATAATATATATATATATATACCCTCTGGTAATTTAACGTAGCTATTGAAAATGGCCATTAATAGTGGATTTTCCCATTAAAAATGGTGATTTTCCATAGCTATGTTAGTTTACCAGATGGTATATACATAGAACAATCCAATATCCTCATGAAATATCCCGTTTGTCGTGATTCGGGTAGGTTTCAATCCGTTTCAATCCACCATTTCACTACAGAAAAACATCAACGTACAATTCCCCAAATATCCCCATTCATCCATGACTTATATCCCATGATTGATGGTTATATTCCCATGTTCCATGGCTACATCCCCATTAAAACAGATCCTGCTCAAACCCATCCTTAGAATAGGCACAGGCTCAAAGATCCCCAGTACATCCAAGTAGATGACTAGTGTTAGATGATTTTTGGCCTTCGAAACTCATCATTTCTAGATGAATTGCCCCGGTGGGAGGCCGCGGCCCCGGAGAAGACCGTGACGAAGACCCAGGTCGCGGAAACGTCTGAGGCTGGAAATTTTGGGGTGGGGTCCCTTTCCGAAAATGTTTGGAAAACTGATTTAAGCAACAAAAAATAACAAGAATGGGGATTTATAAATGAATAGCTAAGTTAGCTAAGTTCGTTGAACAAACTCGACTGCTGGATGGTAAATCGAACCAGTCGAGGGGGTCAAACCAACTGACATAACTCGGGGCGCACCTTGTCCCTTCAGACTATCCGGGATCATCATGGATCATCAAATCACCATTTTTCCCATAGAACTTGCATGAAGGAAACGCTATTTATATCTATTTATGATGTCTCTGAGATATCTGGATGCGTGGAGTACTTGGCGCGGGAGTGGGACACCCCGCAAAAGATGACGATTTTACCAACGCAGTTTTTGGCGCTGTGGTCGAAAACGGTTCACTGGTCATGTCTTTTTGGCATCAAAGCATGCCGCCATGCCAGTTCCAGGTAACAATTTCTGACTGCCCATTCCCATCTGAGCAGTCAGCAAATCCTATACCTATACCCATATAGTTGAGAATGGATATATAAATTGTATAGCAGTTAGCAGTTTTCCACTTTTTCAAAATCTGATTTGGCTTATTCGAATGATCGTGACCGGTCGGGGACAGAAGGTGTATGTATCAAAAAGTTCCATTTCAGAAAGGCAATAGTTTTATCTAGTTGTTCCCTTCATCAACTTCGGAACCAAAGTTATTACCTCACCCAAAACTCGAGCCAGAGAGCTGTTTTGCAGCCGGGTTGAAGTTTCCTGATGAGGTGGTTGGCTTCTTGGCCATTTGTGGGGCATGAGATTTCTTGGGCGAACCATGGCGACCGCCAGCGTGATTTTGCTTCGAGCATGGCAGGAGACGTACAAGCCAACAGGATTGCACGGAACGATCCCTGAACGTTGTATGCAAAGGTCAGTTTCCCTGCAGTACATGGTAAAGCCAAGAATAACCGTGCTATATTTGGTACGGCTTAGCTTTCTGGTATATGAAATCTAGATATGGTTCATGGTTTGGAGTTTACCGCATTATCAACCATATTTTGGGCCACCTCTGCAAGTCTTGCTGAAATCACCATGATTTTTCTCAACCTCAACCTGCTATGAAATCCAGGAAAGACTATCAAATCCTTTCAAAGAACAGTTCAGGAATATATATAAAAAACACATATAAAAAGTTGTTCGACCAAAATCCACACTCACATTATCCTTATATAATAATGAATTATATCATATAAAACGCATTTAGCAACACATGTTTTTCATTAAAACTTACTGCCTGGCCATATTTTTTTTGGGGTGCCTTCGCACTGGCCAGTGGCCCCCAACATGCCGCGGCGCAATGGATGAGGGTCTGGGAGGTCGCTCATGGCCCTTGCCCATGTCTCACCAGGACCGGCCCCCGGAAACAAGCCCTGGAGATCTGGATATCGATTTCGATTTTTTCAGCATTTTTTTAAAATTCGAACATATACCAAGTAAACAAAAACATAAAATATCACATATTTTTCGCAATTCCATAGGTTATTTTAATATCATTTAGGATGATTATCTATACACAGTATATATATATATATATATGTATATGTATATCATTATAGCATACTTTGTGCCTCCATGTTTCTTCTGATGTTAGTGACCCCCTAGTTTTTGTTGGTTGTATTTGCAGAAGCCTGGGTTTTGATGGTTGTCCGAAGTGTTACTGCTTGAAGCACAGTCTTTCCAGGGTTCACCCATAACTATGAACCTTTTTAGATACATGTATATCATTGGAAGTAAAATCAGCTAACACTGTCTGCAAAACCATGTAAAACCATGTAAAACAATGTAAAACAATGTAAAACAATGTAAAACCATGTAAAACCATGTGTTTTCGGCAAAGTCTCACTCTCTCTCTCTCCCTCCCTCCCTCCCTCCCCAAAAACCACACTTATCTTCAAATCTCATTATAAAACCATATAAAACCCATAGACATCCCCATTTTTCCCGTGCACCCAGCGCCGAAATCGCTCGCACTGGGTGAGTGCCGTACGGCCGTCTTTCAGGACGTGGCACTGCGGCACCGCTGCGCCCGGCTGCTGCAAGCGCTCCTACGCATTGAGGCGTGGCAGAACAGCGAGGCGGGGTGACCGTGGCGGACCTAATGGCGGGATGGTATCATGACGGTCCAATATGACAACAATAGTGTACCCTCTGGTAATGACTAACATAGCGACATAGAAAATGGCACATTTATAGTGGATTTACCCATTGAATGATTAATCCAGTAAATGATTTATGATTGCCAGTAAATGATAAATCCATAATAGTAGTTAATGATAAATGATGATTAATAGTGGTTAATGATGATTAATATTGGTAAATGATTAATGTCAACCCCGGATTAATAAACCATGGTTTATGACAATTAGGGGGTATTCCCCCAATAGTCACAATATGATATTAGAAGTATAATAGTATAATAGTATAATCTTACTAAGAATGTTGGGTATAGTATAATCCCAAGCTTGGGTGGAATATCATTCTGAAATAATTCTGGTTCTTGTGAATATTCTATTATTAGTATTGTTGATGGTGTGCTGTTTGTTATTCATATTCGCACATGTTGATTTATATATATATATATATGATATTAAAGTATTTCCAAATTGATAATAAATCGCATTGACAATGATCACAACAGGGATAGCAGCATGGCTACTATTATTGTAATCATTACCATTTCTATTGTTGTTGGATGATTTGCATGGTTGAGACGTAAAATTTGGAGGATTGTACAAGATAAATATAAACACTATATATATATATTAAGTGAAACAATTGTAATCTTAGTTTTGAGGTTGGGATGTGAATTACGTTTTTGTAACTGGATGACTACATAGCTGGTTTATGCTCGTGATTTTACTAAGCTTTCGCCTTTTCTTCTTTCATAGTGACTAGTCCCCATTTTGTTTGCATGAATTCTAACGACCTCAATGCAATGTCCCGATGATGAGGATGGTTAGGACCGGATAAAAGTAACTATATAGTATTATATAGTTGACTTTTCAGGTGAATTCTGATCAAAGTGACCCAGATGACTACCCCCTGGAAATCATTTCCATAGCAATGGAAAATCCACCACTTTTGGATGACCAGCTCCCAGCTATAAACCACCACCACTGACCGCCACGAGAAAACACCCATTGTATCATGATCCCTCGCCTTGGGTTGGCATCTTCTTAGCATCAACGTTGGGAGCGTCACGTTTGATGGTTAATGGTTCATAATTTCATAGTGATTAATACGTAATGGGATGTGTTGTGTTGGATAGTTTTTTTTGGTTCATAATTTCATAATGACTGATGTAATGGGATATGTTGTGTTGGATATTCAATAGATATGAAAAATGGGATACGTAATGGAATACCCTCTGGCAATCATTTCCGTGACCAGCTGGAAAGTCCCCCCGAAAAAAGGAGGTTTTATAGCGGGGAAAATCATCTACTCATGGGACAACTTTCAATTGCCACGTTTGATTACCGGTAAACCATAGGAAAACCATAGGAAAACCATAGGAAAACCATGGGAAAACCATGGGAAAATGGAGGTTCAGGTATCATTACGGCCAAACACCTCGATGCGCGTATCATTAACAGATATTGCTAGTATCATTCAACTGGCTGTCCCGATCATTAATATTACAAGCACGAGTTGTCCTTATCCGACCTTGAATGTTTATTGTTCCTATTGTGGCTTATCAATGATGATTGTTTTTGCAGTATTTTTATTATCTCTTTTATAACGTGTGACCATGACTATGCATGTTCTGATCCTGATTTAACAATGGCGACTACAGAGATATACAACTTATATCAGCAACAACTGATTCGTTCATAGATCGACTTGCACTTGGGTCACTTGGAGTACGCACCATTGGCTTCATTAAGATCATGTCACAGTGCAGATAATTGACGTTTTCAAATATTTTGTATTTGCATGTGCAGGAATTGGGTTCACGAATCTTATATCTGGTTGGTGGTTTCAATCATTTTTTATTTTCCATAATATATATGGGATGTCATCCTTCCCATTGACTTTCATATTTTTCATTTTTCAAGATGGTTAAAACCGCCAACCAGTACAATGGTTGACTTTTCTATTCTCTTTGAGATATCCAGGTTAATCCCTCTTTCAGATATGGAACATCCATCGCAGATGATTTTCAAAGTACCAAGGGCTACTGGTGGTCCCCCATAGTTCGGAGTTGGATTCTAATCTCCATGAACTAGTTCAATACATCTAGCAGCTACCATAGAGCATCGTACCCCACTCATTTCAACTTCGGCATCATAAAAAACACTCCGAATTCCCATTGTGAATGATCAAATCCATCAAATCCACCATGTTTCTTCCCATTTTACCCATATATTTCCTTGGCCAAAAAAAGATTTTCGGCCCAGTCCACAGTAAGGGTCTCCATATCACTATTCACCATTATTAACCATGAGATCCCATGGGAATCCCATTTTTCATCACCATTAATCACCATTGGCCGTCGCCAGGCCAAGGACGGTGCGGACCTGGAGACCTTTTCGATGATGACCAAAGGCTGCAGCGAGTTGGAGCTCGAAGGTCTACTGGAGGCGCCCATCTACAGCAACTTGCAGCTGCTCGACTGGATTTTATGGAAAAATATGAGGGAGGTCACGATGTCAGAAAAAACTATGATGAAATATCAACTTATATATATATATATATTCATGGATTATAGAATGTTAATTTAATTATGGATGACATATCAAATTTATATTAATATATGGATTATATCATGTTAATTGTGGATGTCATATCAAATTATATTATTGGATGATTATATCATATTATCATTAGATTAGAAGCCATGGTCAAAAGTTGCATTATCATGGATGATATTCATCTATACTATACGTATTATATTGGGGGATGGTCATACTTCCATACATTCATGGGAAATTGATGATGGTAATGGTGGGATGATGACAAGCCACATACCATGTTGTTTTGACCATGTCATGGCACATATCTGCCAGCTGGATGTCTTGAGATCCGTTCTTGACCATCTCGACATGGTGATCACATGCCACCCGACTGTGAGAACCCCCACCTTCCAACATGATCATCCTCTTTTTTAATACCCAGGTGATTTTTTCTTCAAAAAAATCAGGGATTTCACATGATTTCCCTCCAATGATCAAAGATCATCAAAGCATTTTTCAAGCACCTTCCAGCAGGATGGCTCCCGAGGATCGAAGCCGCATGGCTCTTCTTGTTCGAAGTGCGGCGGAGGCATTTCAATCGGAGGATGCAGATCCAGGTGCGCCACGTTGCGCAACGGCGCGTTGCGCCATGCCGCAGTGATGCCACAATGCCAGAGTCTCCAGAAAATATTGGTCATCGATAATTTTACCATGTGAAACCCCCAAACACATGATAAACATGCACATTTTTGTTTCAAAAAGGAATTTGGTGGTGAACGGCAGATCCATGATCCAACTCCAATGGAGGACTGCACTCGCATCCTGGGCTCTTCGCACAACTGGTCCATGGTCCTCTTTGGGTCTAAAAAGATCCATGAATCCTTGCGGAACATGCCGCCGGAGGCCAGTGTTGGGGTCAGACTTACAGATTTGTTCAGCAAGTTTGGAGGTTTTATACGGCCTTATGATGTCTTGTATGTTTTTTGGGGTCTTAAAGTAAATGCACTTGCCCCGAGATTTTGAAGGGAAACATGTCATTTTATTATTGCCATTATGAACCCTGAGAGGCTTGCATGGAGATCCTTGAAGACGCCAAGGCCATGGATTTGCAGTCGGTTCTTCAACGGTCGCCGATGCCACAGCTTCCACCTGGGGGGTTCATGCCAGAGCCCAATGGTGGTCCTGGTGGTCCACCAGGTGGTCCACCAGGTGGTCCACCAGGTGGTCCACCAGGTCCAGGGCCAGCGGAGCTCGGTCGGAAGAAGAATCCCTTCGTTTCGGACACCGCTCCCGCCGAGCCGGCCGTGACACCCCCGGCCTGGCCCCAGAGCGACCCCGCGTCAGCGCCGGTGGCGAATGCCGGCTGGCCGGGTGCTGCGGGCGAGCCGGCGGCCCCCCAATGGCCGTCGGCGCCGAGCAATCCCTTCCGAAAGGAAGTGAAGGAGGAGAAGAGCGAAGCTGCTGAGATGCAAGTGACACCTCAAGATATGATACTTGGATCTGCTGAAGGTGTTTTTTTTCCAAGCTTTCCCACTTGTCAATCCACTGTGTGGGGAACCTGGGCATGTACATTTTTTTGGGGCCCGCAAATGCAAGGATGGCCGGTGCGAAGTTTGCTCAAGATTCAGGCGTGAGTGCCAAAGACATGATGACTGGAGCACGCTACGCGCAACAATCTGGCATCACGCCACAGCATGCCCTGGATGGGGCGAGGATGGCACATCAAGCTGGGGTGCGACCGCAACATGTTGTTCAAGGCGCACAAATGGCCCACCAGGCGGGACTCAGACCCCAGCACTTTGTGCAAGGTGCCAAAGCAGACACTTGGCACAAACATCTTGGAGACCTGGTAAGATATACCGATATGGCCCTCAAAGCACCATTGAAATAGGCAAACATCTTCAAATTCACCAAACAATTGGTGCGAATCAGTTTTGATCTCCCAAACGGAGTGGGATGATGGATCCTCCGTCAAATAGGATCCAAATGGGACATATAGATTGCTATGGTTGAATTACTGGGCTTACAGCAAGTCAGTTCCTGTCTCAACTGGGATGATCCCCGTTGACTGGTTGAATCTCGGTGGTCTCGCAGTGAAATCCTATTGTATTTTGGTGCACCCTCCGGCAATCAAAGGTGGCTAGCTGGAAGTCTCAAAAATTTCATTGAATTTTCCATTAGAAAACAAGCCTCCGTTTACCCTCTGGTTATTTAACGTAGCCATGGAAAATGGCCCATTTATAGATGGTTTACCTATTCAAAATGGTGATTTTCCATGGCTATGTTAAATAACCAAATGGTATAGGATTTTAGTTTGGGGATTCTTCAGCCACGTTTGTTTACTGCAGGCATTCTTCAGGATGAAACTAAGTCCTGTTGCAATCTGAAAAGTTGGGCGGGAGCGGAGTCGGAGAGTCTTAGGCACAGCAAGCTGGCGTGACTCCTCAACATGTCCTAGCAGCCGGAAAGGCCTTTGCTGTGACTTGGGTTCAACCATGTTCAACCCCAAAAATTGGGAATCACCCCAAACGTGCAGTTGCAATGTGAAACATGTGAAACACATTGGACCCATTGGACAATGGTTGATCATCCGGGGGAATCCTTGGGATTTTCCAATTTTCCACATACTCCATGAGACAAACCCATCTGGATGTCCTGTTGGGACGGACCTCCGCTGAGAAGCCTGAAGTTTTGTGATACGGCAGTACAATGCATAAACAGGATAGCATGCTATAATATCTATAATCAACATAAAGCACAGTTTACACATTAGCAGTCAACTTAGAAAAGACATATCTTTTCAAGTAGATAAGAACTGTGGAGAAGACTTCTTGGTACTCCCATTTCTAAGTGGGATGCCCAATCTGACTACAAAAAATCACAGAACAATGCCGACGAAGTGGACAGCCGCAAGTACAAAGCCAAGAATTTAAGCGAGCCCTGCAACGGTTAACAACTTTTCCTGTTCAGAGCCCCATTTTGTTAGTGCCTTCAACCAACTTTTTTAGATTCTATCGGACAACCATCGCATTTATTTTTGCTGGCTAAATAGAGTTTCCTGTAATCAAACGTGGCTAGCTTGAAAATCCCCGAACTAAATGGAGGTTTAATGGGAAAACCATATATATCCGTATCCTTTATTTAACGTAGCTATGGGAAATCACCATTTTTAATAGGTAAATCATCACAAATCATCCATAAATGGGCCATTTTCCAGCCACCCGGGGGTGAAACCACCGAAGCCACCAAGGGCCCTCCACGTTGAAGCGGCAGTGTGAGGGCGTTGACCAAGCGCGGCTTTACTACCGCCGTGAAGATGAACACATTGTTTATGTAGTTCAAAGCTTGGGTACCTGCAATTTATCGTTGCTTAATGGGGAACGTGATTTCTCTTGATTTTCGAAACCGCTGGAATTCAGGGTAGCTATTTTGATTTCAAGCTACAATAACCGATGAAAACTTAGGTGTTTTGTCCAAGAAGCGTGAGGCCCTAAACGTACGGAGACGAAGGAAGCCCTTTTTTAAGCCATCATGATCAGCAAATTTTCGGAAGCCTTAAGCCATAGATCATAGACACGGTGCCATCCCAGGCGGCTCAAAGAACAGTAGCATTTTCGGCTGTTTCACCGCAGTCCGGGTAGCCTTCTGCAGCTTACCAAAACAGCGGCGGTGTGTCACCACTCCATAGGGCCTGGCCTTGTATCAGAGGTCGAGGTTTTTGGACCTGGTACATTGGAACGGGCACACTTCTGGGCTTGATCAACCAAGATGGGGACCGGAATGGATCGAAAGGGTTGAAGTGTGCATTATTTCGTTTGTTTCAAATGCGCATTCTGTTTTGGATGCACATCGAAATCCTTCAAGGACAACATCGTTTGGTTCAGCCCTTCATTATGGACTGGATTGTTAGTCTGAAATTCTTACATGGCACTTCTTCAATCCCATTGAATGATTTCAGATTTGTTTCATTATTTCAACCCTCAATGCAGTGCTAAAAGGACTGCATTAAATTCAAGAGTACGTATATTATGTAATGTTATGTTATTTATGTTATGTTATGTTATGTTATGTTATGCTAGGGTATGTCATGTCATGTAATGTCATGTTATGTAATGTTGTGCAGTGTTATGTCATGTTATGTTATGTACACATAGTATGCATAATATGTATATGTAGATGTATAATTACATATACATATATATATATAAGATGTATATGTTATGTATTTGTATATGTCTTTGTAGATAACATGTATTTGTATTTGTATATGTTTCTGCCTAGGGGTTGAAATTAAAACCGAACGTGCGTTTTGTGCGTTTTTTTGTTGGGTTGGGGTGTGGTGGGCCAATGACGTTCATTTGCACCTGCGCGCATATGTCACGGTACGCTACTGTAGCTTCTTTTGCACTTGCACGCATACGTGACGCTACGCTACTGTAGGTTCTCTTGCACTTGCACAAAATGAACAATCCGGATTGAATGACTTTCTGATTTGGAGATATGTTCGCACATGGCAATGGTGCTGGGAAGCAAATGTTGTTGGATCAGCTCTGTTCACAAGAAGCAGGAGTCTACTTTGCCAAGATCTGAACGTCACCGACAAAACGAAGTGGCGCTGTGGTTTCGGGCACGAGGGCTCGCGAAAAGAGTCATTTTTTGGGATGCATTTCGTTCAGAATACGCAGTAATTCCCACATAAGATTGCAAAACACCCTGTAACTGACCCACACAACCATGAAACGCTGCAAAAAACATTGCACAACATGATGAGCATGATACACATTGTTCAAAAATCCTTATTTTACACGTTCAATTTCCAACCTGGCGGGATGTTTCTGTATATGTAAGTACCTTTGTATATACAATATATAGTATGTGATATGTAGTATGTAATATGGAATATGGAATATATAATATGTAACATGTAATTTACAATGTAATAGTATGTATATCTATAATACGCACGTGCAATATGTGTAGAGATACAATGCCTACACATAGCATGTATATATATATAATTATATACATATGACAATGTGCATATAACATGCCATATATACATATATACACATTATATAATTATATATGTATATCGTATGATATATATATATATACAGTATATATATATTATATTATATGTAATATATTCTATATGAAATGTACTTGTAGTAGTGTATTAATAACGTGATACGTGGAGTGTGCCGTGATGTGACGATTATGATACATGCCCTTCAGGCGCCAAAGTCTGATGAACCAGCTGAGACCCGGGAAGAGGACAAGGTGCGCGCCATGGTGCGCCGAGACGGGGCTGTTGATTGCAGTATGAATACCCTCTGGTTATTTAACAGTTTGCCATGGAAAATCACCCTTTTTAATAGGTAAACCATCTATAAATGACCCTGGGAAACGTTTACATAACTCTGGAAAATCCCCATATAGCTGGGTAAATCAACTATTTCTATGACCATTTTCAATAGCAAACTGTTAGTTTACCAGAGGGTATATGACAATTCCTTGGTACATGATAAATGCTATATGACCATTACTATTGGAATACTATATTACTATTACATACTATTACTATTACTATATATCAATTGGGAATTACTATTCTCATGATAATTACAATATCCATTTTTGCAAATAATTCTAACAATTATGGTATCCATTGGGAAATACTGTTCTGATAATCTGGACAATAATGTCAGACATTACACCTTACAACAAATAAAAGATATATGTGTTTTTTTTTATATCTAACATTTACTATGAGACATGTTTTCTATATTAGTGTATGTATATATAAGGGGATATCCCCAGAAAATATGGCCTTATATGGTACAGTACCTCCATTTTAGGATCCTGAAATTCCCATTGATATCATGCTAAATGGTCCATTGTCCAATGGATATTGTCGGCAGGCCACCTTCGAATCCCTTGGAGTCTGCGAGGAGACGAGCTTCGTTGAGGGACTCCGGTGGCTTAGGCAATCAAACCTGGTAGTGGCTGGCTAATAATGGCTTAAAGAATGGTGAATCATGGCTTAATAGTGGCTTAATGCTGAAAAAAATGGTGAATCATGGGATTTTGGAATGCCCTCTGATAGTCGTTTACGAGCTGGAAGTTTTCTGGGGATTTCCGGTAGCCATGTTTGATTGCCGAAGGGTGCAGGTTTATCTGAAAATAAGGTACTGGAAGTACAATGTTGAGACAAATCGATGTCATCCAATGTCAACATGTGTAGATTTATTTTCGCTGGCAGACCAAGGAATTTTTCAGCAACACACTAATAATAGGGGTTGTAGATTAAGAAAAGCGGGAATTTGAGCAATCAAACTGAGATCAAATCAAGAAAGATGGCGTTCCAACCATGAAAAATCCATGGTATTTGACTCACAAGTACTCTTGGAGTTCAAGAGAAGAGGGAGGTCACCGGTCACCAAGAAAGAACAGGACTGAGTGTTTACCAAGAAACTTTGGGTGATCATGTTGTTTTTCCCATGATTCTTCCGTAATTTCCTTATGGAGTTTATCAGAATCCAGTTTTCCCACGGTAGTGGACATAAAAATCACTAGACATATCCCTGAAATTGGGGCTTTGTGCTTGGTTTTATACAGCTTTTTTTAATTTTTAAATGAGGGTTTTTCACTGCCATTGGCGCTTGAGGGCTAACACTCTGGCTGCTTAGAAGGCTTAGAACAAGGGATCATGGTAGCAGAAGAATGAAGATAGCAATCTCCAATAGCTTCGGTACCCAGTTTCTTTTAAATACGATTATCTGCATGCCAAGAAGATAAAATCGCAAGATATGGGAACATCATCGACAGCTTCGGTGTCCAGCCAGCCCCAATACTCCCCAGGAGCTTTGCCGAGCCGTGAAGCTGATGAAGTGGGCGAAACCCACGAAGACCCGTTTTGGGCGGTTAAAATGGGAGGTCATGGCTAGTGATGGCTTGATTTTTCAGCCAGAAAATCAGGAGGTTTTCTAATGCTTTCTGCAAGATGGGGCTTTTAGTTTAGCTTAGTTGGTTGAAATTCACCAAGCATGGTTCATGGATGCAAAAATGGTACATGGATTTGTCGAACTAGCTCATTTTCGGTGAGACATGGTGAGACTAAACCATACTAAATCGACAAACACAACTGGGTGGCGTCACCTTGTGTGTATGTGTGTTTTCCACCTGGTTTTGGGATGAAACCACTTGAACGTATTGGAGAAGGGTTGACAACAGCTGCAAACAACAGGGAGTTCAACGACAGCAGTACAGCTTGATGAAAGCAACGGTCGGAAGGTCATCAACCATGGAGCAGCATGGCATTTTCCAAAAACCGATTTTTTAAGAGAGCGGTTTTTGGTTTATTTCCGAAACGCTCAAGATTTGCAAATCCTAAGTGCATACAGTTTCAGTTTCAGCATTCAAACATTCAAACCAGTCCTGATCGACTCAATGGGACCCTCGGTCCCAAAAAGGCGGGTTTCTCAGAGGATGCGCCAGCTCCATCATTGCTTTCCCCAAATCAATTGATTGAGTCTATTGCAACCAAGGGTGGCATGCTGGCATGCGCCATGTGGGTATGTCTCGAACTTGGGTAATTTGTGGGTAAGCCGTGAACCATGAACCATGGTTTACTATCGACATTTCCCCAGAATTGTCGGCAGACAATGGCCGTAATTTGCAGGTCAATTCCCACTTCCTATTAAAAAACAATTGGTTGCTTTCAATGTTTTCTCATCAACAATTATCAACATCGGTTTTCAATGTTTTCTCATCAATCATCAACATAGGTAAATTTCATGATCACCAATAAATTCACCATGATAGGTACATATCACCAATAAATTTCCACAGGTAAATCACCAACAAATTCCCATAGGATTCCCATAGGTAATTTTACCAATAGATTTCTATGAATTCATCATTCATCATGTTATTCCCATCAATCATTCAGTTTTTGTCCATCAATTTCCCATCAATCCATCATTCATCATTCATCATATTATTTCCAATTCATCATATTATTCCCACCATTTCAGAAATTACCCTCTGGTAAATAAACATAGACCCTGAAAATCACCATTTTTTAATGGAAACTAGTCTTCCAAGTCCTATTTCCCAGGGTCTATGTTAATTTACCAGAGGGTATTCATCATATTATTCCCATATTATTCCCATGAATTCTTCCCATGGGGATGATGTTTTTATTTTCCCGCCTGATGTGACGAAAAACCGTACGGTGCTTGTATAAATTATCAAAAAAACACATCAATCATTCAGCATAGGTAAATTCCTAGACCGTTTTTTATTCCCATCACATAGGTAAATTTCATCCATTCATCATATTATTCCCATCAATCTATGGGAACATTCCCATCATTACCATATATTTGCCAGTATATAAATTCCACATCATCTATCATCATTCATCATCTATTCCCATCACCAATAAATTCCCCAATGGTAAATCACCAGTAAATTTCCCATAGGTAAATCACCATTCATTCAACATTTCATTCAACATAGAATATTCCCGTCAATCAATCATTAGTTGTAATTTCCCATTTCATTACCATAGAAATATATATATTTCCCAGTAAATTCCCAGTCATATTCCCATCATTACCATAGATTTCCCGTCGTAAAATTCCCATCGACTTTCGGCAGGATTCAGCAAGAAGCCATCCCTTGGGCCTTGCAGGCGATCAGCGGCAGCCCGGACATTCGGGGAATTCAGACAACTCAAGTAACTCAAAGGTCAATTTCAAGAAGATGGACTTCCCAAGAGCTTACGAAGCACCAACAAGCACTACTTGGGGCTGAGATGGGCTGAGTAAATGTACGTATCTGGATGGTGGTTTGGAACATTTGGATGATCTTTCCATATATGGGGAATAATGATCCCAACTGACGAACTCATATTTTCAGAGGGGTTGTTTTACCACCAACCAGGTATTATTGGGAGGCTTTGAGGGATTGGTTGGATTGGTTGACTCCCCCACGTTCAAGATGGACCATGTGCCAATAAACCATCCCAAGTATGCCAAGTTTTTCCCTCATCCCATGATTTTTTTTTCTACAATTATCCTATGATTCCATGTGGGTTTTCCACCATGTTATCCAATAAGTGCCATAAAGAACTCTATAGATCTTCCTACACGATTGGTTTATGGAACAATCATATCCAGTAATTTCCATTGGAACAGTTATTCCTAGTATCAGATTATTGTTCACACACTTTCCCACTTTTCCACTATTTTATCCCATAATCATTCCATGAATTTGTTCAATAGATTTTCCTACCAAAATTCACTTTTTCTATTGGCTTTAACTACGTATAACTATCCCATACTGTTACCTCACAATTCATAATCTTTCCAGAATTATCCCTTGATTATTCCATATCTTCGATATGATTTCGGTAAACTGTCCGATTCCATCATTCCAATTTACATGTTCCACCTTGTTATCCCATCAAATTATCCCATAAAAGTTATATTCCATAAAAGTTACGCCATAGTTTTTTTTTCCCATAAAGGTTGCAGTATTGCATCAATTTTTCTTTATCCATAGGCCATGAAAGTGTGGACTAACTATGGAATAGACATCCCTGGGTAAATTATAGTGACCTCACGTCGTGACCGAAGCCTGGTTTATCATGGGAATGGGATTTCGGGAATCTTCCCCAAACAACGCCGCAAGTTTCATCTTATTTCAGCGTAAAATATACACATTTTACCCAGAATTAATCAAGTTCTCCCTATTTTCCATATCTGGTTGGTGGTTTGGAACATTTTTTACATGTTTCGTTTTTTTTTTTAAAGTTTCATAATCACTGACTAAGTCATATTTTTCAGAGTAGGCTCTTAACCACCAGAAAATTCCCAGCCAGCTTTGTGGCAAGTTTCCTTGGCATCCTATTCGGCTGGATCCCATCGAGTCTCCACGGCAGGGCCGGGACATCATCGGCCTAGCTGAGACGGGCAGTGGCAAGACGGGGGCCTTTGCCCTGCCCATCGTGCAGGTGACTCCAGCAGTTGGGTGGTGTTTTTCAGCAGTTTCTCAAGGTGATTCTATGGGATTCAACAGATTTACCCTCTGGTAAACATACAAAAAACTATGGAAAGATCCACCATTTTGAATGGGTAAATCCACTATTTCTATGGGCCATGTTCTATGTCGCTATGTTAGTTTACCAAAGGGTAACCATGGTTAATGATTCTGTAGGATGATATATGGGATATATAATTGAGAAAAATCCTGATTGGTTGATAATTTAATCACCCAATATGGGATTTAACCATGAAATATATAGGGGTTTTAGGGGTGATTATCTCAATGTTGATGATATGGAATTGGGAATTTAGCCATGAAACTATGGGGATAAAATTGGATACAACTGACAAATGATGATGGTTGGTTGATGATTTCATCACACAATATGGCTTTTAACATTGAATTATAGGGGTTTTATGGGGTATTTGGATATAATTGATCAATGATGGTTGGTTGATGATTACAGTCGTTTTTTTTTTTAATTTCCAATATATTTGGGATTATCACAATCCACTAGGGGAATCCCTATCAACCAACCAGTTTTTAGGGGACGACAGAGACTCCGGTTGATATCACCCCCAGACCGTGCGCAGCAAGGGGACAACAGAGGGTTTTGAACACTGCTCACAGTTGTTTTTGTTTTAAAGAATAGATCTAACCTGTCAGATTTTGTTAAAATAAGGAATGTCTTAGCTTAAAATCTAGAGACCCTCACCTGGCAGGTGAGGAAAACGGTTTTTCTTGTGTAAAAGTATGTAAAAAAAGGTTTTAGGCAGCAAAAACTTAGCAGGTTGCACAAGACAGGGGGGGGGCGTAAACAGCAAAGATGAGGTCCAAGCAACTGCCACGCTGGGGAGTCTTGGCCATTTCAGATGGTTAGATTCCTAATGTGGGATCCACAATATTAAACTTAAGGTAATCAGTGGTTTATGAAATTTTGTATACCCATACCAGTAACGGAATGAGTTTATATGCAATTTTGGCAGGTCCCTAGATTATAATCTATAATCTCAGATGGTTTAGGGCCTTGTGGATTCCACATTATATCCACTTATCAAAATCTACAATTGATTGGTGTTGCTGATCTATCATGATTTATGGATAATCTATGTAATTTGTTGTTAAATCCTTCCTTTCAGGGATCAAATCCTAATTTTAGCGAGGTGAATCCTTACTTTCACTGATGAATTCTTGATATTTTGCTCAAATCCCAATTCAATCTCTAGTTTTCCTACTTGTTTTCATGCTTAAATCACACTTTTTCTCATAGCTTTGTCCGATAAAATGGGATAATTACCCCCAATTCCAATGGATAACCATCATTTTCATTCATTTTTCCTATTAAAAAATGGGCCATTGTCCAATGGATAAACCATCAGTTCCCCATTGGTATCCCCTACCCTATCTTCACGTCATCGTGACGTGCCAGCGCCTTTTGGACGATCCACAGCGGTTCTACGCCGTGTGTTTGGCGCCCACCCGGGAGCTTTGCGTCTCTTGGAGGCCGTTTTTAAATGGTTGGGCGCTGATTGGCTGATTTCTTGGGGACGATGATCAGAAAAAGGTAGGGAAAACCTTGAAAAACCAACTATGGTTATTAGTATACTGTACTATTTTATATTATTTTATATTATACTCCACAATACTATTGTTAATACTATCATCTAGTATTATAGTAAGATTATCATGGATAATGTCAACCCCGGATGAGACTAAACCATGGTTTATGAAAAAAAGGGGGGGGGTACTCCTCCAATAGTCATTTCATCTGACACTTTTTTATGGTACCCTCCCAATTAAACAGCCGTAAACGGGGTTTATTAATCCAGGGTTGACATCACAGTAGAAGTCTGTCATGAGATGGGATTGGACTTCTGTTTTAATGGTTCAAATGGGGGATAGCCTCTGGTGATTGAACTAATAGCTATGAAACATGGCCTGATTCTCCATAGCTATATTCAATGACTAGGTCCTTAGGTTGGTGGAAAATAGGGTACCCCCAAATGCAATGGTTTATCAATGTTTATCATTTTCCGCATTAAAGTTGCCAGACATGGGAATGTGTTTTTACCAACTGCAATCAACTAACGGGTATTATGTATATTTCATGCACACATTTCATGGGATGTATGTCACCAAGCATATGATCTCGGTTTGTCCCATTGGTGTCTGGCGTTTAATCGGAAGGTGGGAAGAAACCATCGGATTTTTCAGCACCCTGCAGACAAACCCATATTGCAGGTCTTGTTTTTTTTTCCTTTCCTGATGGCCACGTAGATATTTGATGATGTTTGATGATATGGGTATAACATGGTTTTTTCCAACATTTGCCAGCTCAAAAACAGCGGAGTGTTTTGCTGCCAAAGGCGTGTTGACCACCGGCAGGGCACTCATCTTTCGTTTACATTCCGCCAAAGGGATCACATATGATCACAATGAGAATGACACGACTTCATTTCCCCACTCTCAAATGAGTGGGTCAAAGACTTTTTCATTTTTGAGGAGGGTGGCCTAGACACTCAAACACCAAGCAGAGGACTATCATTGTTTGATTTTGTTTAGTCAATGTCTCCATTTTTTGTCGGGTCTCTCAAAACCACATGGAACCCAAGCAGGGCATAATCATGGCCAATATCCAGTAGTAAAATCATCAGATGTATCCAGATGGTACCCTTATTCGATCTCACTTCATCGACTAAGGTCCAAATCGGTGAGCAGTTCGAGGCAATGATTTCTCGTGATTTTTGGACAGGGCAGGTGGGAGCGAAAAAGGGGATCTGCTGGGTTTTACCGAGAAAAATAGGGTTTGTGATCACCCTGTGGTGGTTTGGAACATGAATGGATTATTTTTCCCATCATATTGGGAATTTGATCATCCCAACTGACTTTCACTCCATCATTTTTCAGAGGGCTTGAACTCAACCACCTTAACCAGATATTTTAAGTGAGTATATATGTCACTCACCCTATTACGACTCTCCGAGAAATAGTCCCCCATATTATGTCAATATGTAATCGTAAATGGGGAGCTAGAGACATTGGGACCATTTGAGCTGGATATGATGGGAACTTCAGGAATTGGTCAGTTTTTCTGCAGGAGATCAAAAAAACGGATTAGTATAGATCATACCCTTAGTATGTAGGCTCTTATTCAATGTATTATATACATATATGATTATATATGTATAGAGGCTATCTTGAGTCTTGACAACTTGTCAACTCTCGATGATTCCTTTGTGCTATCTGATTCCAAAACACCAGTTCAAAAAATGGATCTCTCCCTGGATTGAACCCTGCTGGGTTGCATAGAACTAATAGATGTTAGTTGGAGTAGTTTGTTGGATATATACCATGTTCGTGCATACCCTGTTGTGTCCAATTATATCCCATGCTTGGCGTTGGGGAAGTTGTTTGGTCTGTGTTTTGTCCCCCTAGATTATATCCCAGTATACCCTTTATAGTTCATTATAGTTCATTATGGATTGTTATAGGTCATTATATATATAGTTCATTGTAGTTCACTATATCCCACTATGTCCAGTTATAACTCCTTATATCCCATGATATATATATATATATATTATGCATACATATTATATATATACATATTATATATACATATTATATATACATATTATATATACATACATATTATATATACATATTATATATTCATATTATATATACATATTATATATACATACATATTATATATACATATTATATATTCATATTATATATACATATTATATATACATATTATATATAATATGTATATACATATTATATATACACATAATATCCATTACACCCACCCAGTCATCCGTTGGTTTTCGCCAATTGCCCAGGCCATAGGTAGCACCATCAAGCTGCAGACGGCCACAGTGGTGGGAGGATTGGCCATGGTGGACCAGGTGCCGAAATCACCTGAGTTAGATATGACTTAGGAAAACTCCATATCATCATATTGGGATTTAATGGGGATTTAATGGGATTTAATGGGGATTTAATGGGATTTAATGGAGTTTAACGGAATTGAATGGGATTTCATGGAGTTTAATGGGATTTAGAGAAGGGTTTTATGGTGACCAGGATGGGATTGACTGACAAATTCCATACATTAATCTACAATGTGAGGCCCCCGTTCGATAGCGTTCAGTTGGTGCACTAATCACTCCAACGTCACTATGGTTTATGGTACGCAAATAACGAACTAGTTACTGGGGCGAATCTAAACCAACTTATAACTGGGGGGCCTCACATTGTATGAGGACATTTCATTGGATGTTGATATGGTTTGAGGAGAAAAAAACAGCAAACAACTCTGTGGATGTGATTTATAGGGATTTTGACCGGCATCAATGTTGCTCCAACGAATGTTGAGGTAAATGATCGAACTCTTTTCGTGGGAAAATTGGTAATTTTGCCTCTTTATTTGTCCAGCTGACCCCCATGTATCTGACCTTTAAAATATTAGGATTCAACTTGCAAAAATGTGGATTCCGACCTGCAAAATTGGGACTCAACCTGCCGCGAATGGGCACTACCAGCGAAACTGGGAGCCTATCATTGAATGTGCTTGGGTGCTAACCAGAAACAGTATTTTGCAAATACCTAGCCTTCTTGCAGCTCCACCTTGCAATCGGAAATCCCCCACTCAGATACACCCACTCAAGGGTATTTGAGATGAAGCACACCTCGGTCTCAGCCATTATAAACCAACAAACATAAGTGGGGGGTACCACCTTGTCGGAAACCTCCGTGTCTTAGGTAATATAACCCCAACAAACTCATCAACCATTATTTATCAATGATCTTCCCCTCATTTCCCATCTGTTTGATGCTCAAGTCAACTATAAATGCATGTTACCATCATTCATCATTTATAGGCAAATCAACTATACATATATATATACATTATACTACAATCATCCCCAAATGGCCTTAATTCAGGTTGGTGAAATATTCATCAACAGGCCATGGCGCTGGCGAAGCGTCCGCACGTGGTGGTGGCCACGCCCGGCCGCTTGGTGGATCACCTGGAAAACACCAAGGCGGGGGATTTTCGAGGTAAACCATGGGATTTCGTGGGGATTTATAGGGAGACTTCCATGGGATTTTTTGATGTGCTAAACAAAAATGCCGCAAACTATGCCCAGAATCACGATTTTTTTCGGGTTTCCCATGGTTTCCCACATGAGACCATGGGATTTTGAAAGGAACTTCCTTTTTTGTAGGGGAAGATATGGGAAGCCAGCACTTGTGCTATGCCCCAACATCTCTCGGGATGATTTTCGGGAACCTCATTTTTGGTGACCATTACAGTACTTTGTTGGCTTCCACTATGTTGGGATGTTCGAACTTGATGTCTCTGGGTTTGCGAACCCAGAGACGTGTTTGATGGCCCTCTGCGGGGATTCGGTTTGGCTGTCTGGCAATATTGGTTTTCGGCCTTTTTTTTTTTAAACATAAACCCTAAAAAACAACTTAGAAAAACAAGGAACAACCCTAAATTAGTCCTAAAGAAACCCTAAATGAAAAAACCTTGAACAAAAAACGTGTGAAGGTGTCATATAGTGAAGTACCTGTGGGGCGTAGCGCAGGTTTTCTTCGGGTAACGAATCGCAAAGCCCCGGCAGGGCTTCCACCTGAAGACGGTGAAGTATCTGGTCATGGATGAGGCGGAGCTGGTAGTTGTGGATCTCCATCCCTTGGACATTATGACATCATTCAGATACGGTCTGTATATATTATAGATATGCACAGCAACACATACACTATGTTACATTATGTATTCAGTATATATATATATATGCATTATATATATACATATTCACAGTACAATAATTAAGCCATAAAGGACAGTTGCGTGACCCAGACCATAAAGGCGGATCGATTGCTGTCCATGGACTTCGATGAAGCCTTGGACAAGATCTTGGAGGTGCCAAGCATCAAAAGGGTGGGATGCCAGGTATCACTGGTTGGAAACCTCTGAGTGGGGTTAGTTCACCCAATGACTTGCGATTTCTTTGATCCTCCAAGAGACTAGCTTGAAGGGAAGCCAACAAAAACAATAAAACACATACAAGACCTATGAATGGTGATGGGTCAGCACCAATTATTGCTGTACTATACTGTACTATACTATACTATATTTGGGGATGAACATCCATAAATCCCAGTTTTGTGGACGTGAAACCATGCTTGCCGCAGTTTTTTTTGCTTCAGCTGCGCCCCTGGCGGGCTTGGCCGCGGCGTGGAGGTTGGGTGTTGTGCATCGTTTTGTTGCTTACCCTCTGGTAAACGTTTACATAACTATGGAAAATCACCATTTTCAATGGGTAAATCCACCATTTCTATGGCCATTTTCTATGTCGCTTTTTGTATGTTTACCAGGCCGGGTAAGTCCCAAGTTCTGGTGCCAAATGGTTCGCCAACACCATGGTGTTGGTTGCATCATGGTTCGCCAGATCTCCATATGTTGGTGGATGATTATGTGGAATTATACTACCCAACATATAGGGGGTTATCATATCCCATATGATCCATGTATGCTATATATGATGACATTTACCATCAATATACCCCAAATGTTAGCATATATACCATACATGGATCCTATGGGTAATCCCCATCAAAGGCCCCTCATAACCTCTATTTTTGCGCCGTGCCTATTCTTGTTTTCACGCGTTGTTTGCCCAGAATGAGAGAACTGACAACCAGTCTATTTGGCCACCTTCACGCTCAAGACCGCACACTCCGGCCATGTGATAGGAACGCTTTGGTGCATTGGCGTTTCAGATCTTGGTGTCCGCCACTGATGTTTTATATATGTATAAACCAATACATAAACATATTGTATAAATATCGACGAGAAAACCATCAACATTTTACATCATCTTACCAGTTATCAAACAACTTAGCTTACCATCCCTATTTCTGATTCGATTTCTCCAGGATGGCAGCCATGTCCTCAGTTTCCAACAGTGGTTTCACTGCCATCAGAGGTGAGGTGCTGAGACTCCGGGGTTATCTGAAAATGGGGGATACCCCACAAAGGTTATTTTATGGAGGAACATGATGAACCATGAAATTTGGCGGATTTTCACCTAAAGCATTGAAATTGCTGGTAAAAAAAAGCCGCCAATATGGGGATGTTGGTCGCAACATTAAGGAGAGTGAAGCCACACAAAGTGGAATTCTAAGAAGAATTGAGGGGGGATCACACGTAAAACCCATCTTTCGCATGGAAACTAGGAACTTTGCCAGTGAGATCGGGGAATTGGTTCGGAGACAAGCAATCCTTGGGGTTAGAACTCCTGAATGCCAACAAATGGGACGTCCCCAACACATATTGGGATACAATCCACTACTGCAACAAAATGAGCACTGGCCAAAACGCTCAATAGTCTTTCGCTCATGCTAACCCAACGCTATATTCAGATTATTCAGTAATCAATGCTGATAGATTGCCTTTTTGGGTCAACTCTGTGGGACTGCGGTAAACCCTTGTTGATTGGTTGGTATTGAGGATTAGAAGTGTGGATCATAATACGACCTGGCTCTGTTGGGGGATTCCGAGCTGACCCGTTTAATCCATTTAATATCATTTGATCCCTTAGAAATCATGTTAAACAGCAGGAGATTCACACACAGTTGGGACCATAGAATTGGGCTGTTGAATATTGACATGGGGGATGGGAACAACCCCGAAAATCATAGTTGGTGAGTTTGCATCCCCATAATATATAGCTTATATACGGTGTATATATATATATATTTCCATAATGAACCAATTTTTCATCCTGAAAAACTATCTGGACTCCGGGATCCTCAAAGGTCCCTACTGCCAGGTTTGCCTGGCACCTCCCTGCACCGTCAGCCCACGCTGCAGCACGTCTTGGTTGTGCCACGTGCGCGGCGGAAATCGAAGGGCGCGGCTTGGCTGAAACTCATCTTGTTTCGTGGTGGTTTTACCCTTCGGTCATCAGCCATGGCAACTGAAAATCCCCTATTTATAGGATGATGTTCCAAGTGAAACCTCCATTTGACAATAGGAATTTTCTAGCCAGCCACGTGTGATTCGCAAAAAATGAACCCATATGGGGATCAGCCTGGAAGGGTTTTGACGCCATTTCTCTTGGCCTTAACTTACCCCTTTTTGCGGAAACTTTTTTCAACAAAGACTACTTCTTTCTACATGATATTCCACCCCGTAAATTTATCATGAAATATCATTTTCCTGTTGGATATTGCATTTTTCTTGGTTTTGTTTTCGTGTCTGAAATTTCAACATTTTTTCCTCAACACCCTCTATTTTTTTTGATGTGTTCATTTGTTCACAGTGATGCTTTCTCCCAAGATTTCCAATTCTCCATAGTTTTTCCAGGGTATTTCCATGGTTTTTCCCACGATTTCCCAACTTTGGGTGGTTGAAACTTCCACTGAGTCCTTTGTCGCCTCCAGCTGCGCCCTGGCTGCGGCGTCGCGGCTCATGCAGCTCCGCCGGCGCACGGGGCGCACGGGGCGCCGGGTGCTGTCGCTGGACCTTCCGGGGCTGCTGGCGCCGAGAACGGAAGATGCGAAGGCGACGGAAGGCTCAGGTGCAGGGATCAGCTTGGGTGACGGGGTCATAGTGGCTGTAGACTGACTTAAGAATGGCTGAATGATGGTATATTTAATGGTGAATAATGGTTAATTACGGTAATGATTAATACTGGGAAAAATCGTAGTAAGAAAGAACTAAAGCAGCCATACTTTGATGGTTTATGCCAGCCATTCATGGTAAAATGGGGGATGCTTTACTGTTGCTTTACTAATATTACTCACTTGTCACCAGCAGATCTATAGTTTAAACGGATGGATATATTGGTTATATACTAGCTGGAATAGACACAGCCACATTTTGGGTGAGGAGATAAGTTGCTTTAAACAACATGGAACTAAGACCAAAACCAGATCTATAGTTTATATCCGTTTATGATGGTTTACGTAGTCCTACTGTTTGTGGATATATATATTTTTGGAATAGAAACACAAAAAAAGCTAAGAAAGTTGGGGTGATTGTTTGGTGTACCAGATTCTGAGCTGACAATTTTTCGCGGGCCTTTTGTTCTTTTTTCGGGGGCAACGGGATGGGGAATCCATCCAACGGGAATCCGGTGAGGTCGTCTCTTTCATGCACATGGCCCGGTGGGTTTACAACGGCTGCGCTTGTCGTCCGACGTGCTGGACTTGTTATTTGAAGACGTAGCATCCGATGTGGCAACCCTGCTGGCAACTGGCTTCCAGTCCTGTGTGGATCATCCGCAGCGACTGGGTTCACAAACAAACCCCAGCGTTTTGAGGGGCACATTTCCCCCATGACTTTTGAGGAGGATTCACTCATGTCCACTCATTTTTTGAAACCTCCTGCCCCAAACTAGCATTTCCAGCATTTCCAGCATTTCTAGCTCTCAGGTTACCAGGGCACCATTACTTGGAGGGCTACTTCCACACCCTCCCGGTGGACCTCGCTGTGGCCTCGCCCAACGTCCGCAGCGGCGTCTCCGCCGCGACGCCGCCGGCGCCGCGGCGCCTGGCGGCCTTCGCGGAGGCGCTGCGGCGGAAGAACCGAAGGCTGTTGGAGGACTTGGCGGAGCAGTGTCCTGCAGGCGGGTGGGATGGTGGTATGGGAAGCTTAGCGATACTATAGTGAAATACATATATATATATATAATATATATATATATATACATATATATATATATAGCTATTTTTAAATATGATACTATAGTGATATCTTTAACATTTATATCAGGATTTAATGCTATAAATTACCAAGAACATCAAGTGCTTTCTCACAAGATTGTTTTTACATGATTTAACATGTGGATGTGGGATATATCACCAACTTCATAATGTTTAATGGTGTTGATGTTGATGTCGATGTTGTTGTTGTTGATGATGATGATGATGATGTTGTTGATGTTTTTTTCCCCATTGAATGGGATAGATTACCATGATCAACTAGGAGTTTTAATATTCATAATGACTATGAGGAGATTTCACCAGCAAAGCGGTGGAATTTCGTGGATATGTTAAGAATCTGGTAAGGACTAACAGTTTGCGACATAGAAAACGGCCATAGAAATAGTGGATTTTCCCATTCAACATGGTGGATCTTTCCATAGTTTTGTGTTAATGTTTACCAGAGGGTAAGAATCAACATAGATGTGCCATGCGAAGAAGTTACATGGCTTATTTTTGCCCTCGGGGATTGTCATGACCTTTTTGGTTTAACCAGTCGCAGTTCCCCCACCATGGCAGCGCTGGGATCGATGACGAAAACCCGACGCTTAAATATGGAGTACAGTAGTACAGTAGTATGTGGTATGAGTTGGTATATATTTTATCACCAAAAAATGATGAGAAGTAGCAAACATGAGGGATTTATCCACCAAAGTTTGAATATATATATATATATCTACATACTTGGTGAAGGATGGCATAGTGGAGAGGTTGCATACCTCCCGGCAGTCAAGCATGGCAAGGCAATCACCAATTTGTTGATGAATTAGTTATTGTATCTGATTTCCATTCCCAAGTGAAATTACCAGAGGGTAAGGGAGTGGTCTAGGGTGGGTGTTAACCACCAAACATGGGGTTTCAATAGCAGGAAATTTTGTTCTATTTCCAACAATATCCATGTAACCCGCTATTGTTGGCACTACTGTCCAAATCCGTGTTCTTGCTTGTGACGCCATCCTCATATTGTTGATGAACTAATAAGTTATGTTGTCAAAACAGTCTGAGCTTTGCTAACACCCCCCAATAATACTGCTTAATTATACAGCTCGCAGTCTATCCCTAATTGTAATTGAAATGTCGATCATAATTCCAAAATTTGATATCTCAAACTCCCGAATCTTTATCGGGAAACAGAAGCACTCAACAAAATTGGACGCAACAACAGTATGCATCCACTGAAAGAGATGAACCACGAGAACTCAGTGAACTCTGGCACAGATTAAACAATCCAAACGAATCATATCATAAACACCACTTTTTCACATGCTTAAACTAAGCATATCATACTCCTATCACCATATCGGAATCTTACTCTTTTTGCTAAACCCTAGGGGGAAATGATCCAATCTTCGGGGAATGATCCGATCCCTAACCACCACAGGTTCGCCTCTCCGCGCGGTGCTGTCGACCTGTCGGGCCTTCGGCGACCTGGCGGTGCAGATCCACTGGGGCGACGCCGTGGAGGACCAGGACGTGGCGTGGCACGTGGATGCCAACAACTCAGCGCTGCACATGGCGGTGCCGGAAGTTGGGGCAAAACAGCAGGGAGATGGATATTTATGGTGTGTGTATATTATATATATATGCAAATAAGTCAGAAAGCCGTTTCTTTCAGGTCAGGAGAGCTGATGATGTTGATATTACATGTAATATATGATCATAGGCAGGTGGGATTCAAGGCACATGGGTGGATTCCCCAAACTTTGGAGTGAGGAATGATTTTTTTAGGCCGAAATGGATCAACATGGATCCAGAGTTGGGTGATTTTTCGCCAATCACCCCTCCGGGGCAGGTGTCACTTCGTGGTCGACGGACGCTCCAGATGAAACTGTGCGACCCTTTCGCTCTTGAAACCCAGGTGCTTTTGGATCCCCAGGTGATCGGAAACACCTGGGTGTTTCCACAGTATTGGCCAGCCATGAGGGACATCTGTTGATGAGGGAATTGTGGTGATAGGGACTATATGTTCTTTGGTTGTGAATTATATATATAAAATATAAAAAATATAAAAACATATATAAAAAGTATATTCTCTATCAATGGTTCCTATAGCCTTCCCGAGAAAAACATCTTTCCTCCAGCCAACATCGCCTGAAATCTGTGGTTTCTTCCCCAAGGTGCTGCAGGAGCCCCAGCAGCCCGGAGATGTCTATATTGGCAACCCAGCTGCCTATGAACACGGCCTGACCTATGCAGCTGCCAGCTGGGACCGAATCCAGGGCCCTCATGGCCGTAGTTCAAGGGTTGATTGACCTGTCAAAAAATGGTGATTTTTCCATGGTTTTTTCGTATGTTTACCATGTGGGGTAAGCCATGGTATCCCCAAAACCATTGCTTTTTTGGGGGAAGTTTACAGGGGTTTCCTTCCATATGATAGATGGAAACCCATGGTTTCCTGTAGGTTTTCCCTTAAACCCATTGATGGAAGCCATAGAATGAACAGATCCTCTATTTGACACGGGCCCTTGATAGATTTGATAGCCTGGTCTCTAGCTTTTGTATTTGGCTGACCAGGGGTTTTCCATGAAAAAATAGGACCCGGGCATGGCTCAAAGACTAAATTGGGGAAACTTTGTGGATCACCAAGCGATTGGTTCTTCCATTTTGAGCAATTTTACAGATGAATTTCGGAAACATGACACGAATTTCCACAAGGTAGGCCTTTCGGGATAGTATTCTCCGTCCGCCAGGAGAAGCGCATGGTTGCCTTGCAGCTGCGCTTGCTACTTACTGAAGCCCGGGATCCCTGTTGACCCTGCTGAAATCCCTGGCTGCACTCCACTGGGACCATCCCCCGAAGATAGACACTGCTCGGGTCCGATATCGTTGTGTCAAATCATAATTAACTTTCATTGATGAACATTAGCTGCTAAAGATCATGCTAAAACAATACGCCATCAATTCTAATATCAATTTCACTTCAAGTGTTTAACACAAAATCACTGTTTATCATAAATCAATCATCCTTAAAAGAAACGTGCGGCATGCATCCTTTGGTAATCTAACATAGCCATGGAAAATTACGCATGAAAGATAGGTAAATATTCGGCCATCCGCTGTCGCAAACTGTTGCTGTAAAACAATCCAAAATTCATCATTATATACTCCCCATGATATATTCCCCCAAAATGACCATTGAAACCATGTCAAATCCTATTGAACCTCAAGCAAACTTCACATATTATGTTAGAAAAGCAATAGTAAACCATCTCAGTTTGTTGGGTGCTACACGAACCATCAATTTATATTATATATTATATAATGCTTTATTATTGACATCATATAAGTTGTATCCACCAAAAACCTCATGAACCCCGCCCATGGCCAGGCTGAGATGCGCGACGCCCACTTTTTGGATGGAATGGCTATGCTGGCGCGGCGCGTGAGCACTGCACCCTTCGAGCTGCCGAGTCTCGAAGATGTGAGGCGCAGCCCATAGGTGGCCCCTGATGGTGATTTTCTGGTTACCTGAGCCATTAAAAAATACCTTGGTTGATTGCTATCGGGGATTACACTACCTGGTTTACTGGGGATTATGATCACCCATAGTAGGGACACCTATCAACCAACTAGTAAAATGAGATGGGATAGGGGATTCTGAGCCCATAATGAATGGGTTCCACATTATTACATTATCCACCAACCAGTTTTTGATGGTATGTTTCATGGCTCAGCTGTTGGGTCGTGTGATTTTGCGGTGGTTCACTGTGGTTTTCAAACACTTTGAATGGGCTGGCCTGGGGTGTTTTAACAACAAACAAGTGGCAATCTGGCCTTGAAAATGATAGTTTTGACCAAAAGGACGTGGGGATTTAAGAAATTTAAGTGGAAAACAGGTAGTTTCAACCAACCACTGTGGATTTCATCGAGGTTTTGACCTGACAAAGGTAGCGACAAGGGATAGCTTTTTTTCGCAACAGTGGGATTTGCTATTTCAACCAGCCATGGAATGGCGATTTGGTCAACATGTTTTTTGGGGTTGAGATAGCTACATTCGACAGGTTTCCTGTGGCTGTTCCCTTTCAAAACGAAAATTCTTGCAAGTCCACCTGCCTCCTGATGAGGATATCGTGAAAATGACCATCTGAAATCGGAGGAACTTTAGGGTTTACATTGGTTTACTGAGATGACATATCCCTGTAAGGTTTGTGTATATATTGATGTATATAGTGGGTATTTTCATCGTCTTCGAGTAGTTCAATGTCCGAGAGTTACACCGGACTGTGAGGATCTCAAGGCCCCCCTTCCGCAGGAACTGTTTGAGCACCTGCTGATGGCGGTGCTACAAAGATGCGTAGGATGTGAACCCAGATCTGCAGGTCGAAAGAAGGGAAAAGCACCATGAGTTTCCATTAGTACCAGTCTGGGTTCGCTTTTAGCTGAGGCTCTTCTGCTCCCCACTTGGTATGAGATTTGGACAAGTTCCCAGGTCCAGTTCTGTGTGCCTGAAGTCATGACCCGAGCACCTGAGGAGTTTTGAATCTTTGGGGCAGCAGATGCCGATAAAACATTTTATCAAGACATATTTTTTAAAGCTTCGGTCCGCGCATCTTGGGGACGCGGGGCGAAGTCAACTGCTCTTGGCAGAAAGCGCGAGATGCAGTTCCTTCGCAGGATGACATGCGACAAGGTTCCATGGCGAATTCACAGGATGCACTAAATCTCCGTTGAAGACAGACCTGTACATAAAGCATGGCGGAGCAAAACCAGTACGTGCATGTTTGATTGGATATTTCTAGTCAGAATAGAACCTTAGGGTCTTTTGGTCAGCAGTTCCAACTGGGTTTCACTTCGGAAGCTGCGCAGCTGCTCTGCAATGGATCCCCTAGACCCGACAAGATGATGCACACGGCTGACCGATTTGAGAGGGGAAAGCAGTGGAAAGATGTGGAAAGCGGCTTTTTTCAAACTCCATATATTTGGACCATTTTTGGGTTACCCATATTTTGCCCAGATTTCAAGCACTGTTTGTTCTGGGACTCCATTGACTCCATAAATACATGGCTGTGGCTTCCCACCCACTCTGCGCTTTGATCTTTTGTATTTCACCATATTTCACCCTTACCTGGGATGATTGGCTGATGATTTTACAAACTTGTCTTTGGGATTGGCTGATGCTCTGATGCTCTCCCAAGCTGCAAGCGAAGTTCTCCATGAAGCGATGGAGCAGTTTGCTCCAAGGCGGTCTGCTGAGCACTCTGGCAGCAGTGGTCATCCGGTGGGACCAGTGGCGATCCCATGGACTTCCCCAAAATTTAGACCCCAAAAGTGAAGGATTTTTTCAGTAGGTTTAGTGATTCGTGATTTTGTATGTTTACCCTCTGGTAAATTAACGTAACTATGGAAAGATCCACCGTTTTTAATGGGAAAATCCACTATTTCAATGGTCATTTTCAATAGCTACGTTAGTCATTACCAGAGGGTAATATTGGATATAGTTTAATATTGTTTAATATTTCATGAGAACAATCCAAGACTCATCCACTTCAAATCAGTGCAGCTCTGCAGCTCCACTTCATTCCACATTCTGCTGGGCTCAGGTCTATGCGGCCTCGGCTTGCCCGCGGTGCCGCCTGTCATGAGGTGAACCTGGTGGCGATGGGGTCAACGGGGGGGGAATCTCTATGGAATGCTCGTGGAACGTTCATATAGCTGGATGGTTTATTTCATGGAACATCCATTTATAAATGGATGATTTTGGGGGCACCCCTCATTTTAGGACACCTCCATGTGAATTCATGATCTATCCCAATGTTTGGTAGTTCAACCGCGATTGACCCTCCAGAAAATCGTTCCCACGGATATGGAAAACCAGGGTTTCCCCCATCATGAGAGAAGATCGTTTGCCGGACGGGAAACCTAAGGATTTCCTTGACTAAATCATCGATTCAGCGTGAGCCTAGATGTTGTCTACCAGTCTATCACTATTCATTCAAATTCGTGATCAAAGACAATCATCCCGCCCCAAAAAGACAGACCAGGTTCAACTCAATTCAACGCATTACTTTTCCTCAGAACATTTGAACACATTTTTTCGAACAAATCGTTTTTTTTTTTCCTGAAAAAATCAGTGCTTTTTCGAAAACATCTTTTAGGGGGTTGCTATCAGTTCTGTTTTTCGACGAGGCCTTTCCGCAACACCTTGGACAAAGTGGTCTCTTTTGGTGACGACTTGCCGCAGGCCAGTTTCCAAATAGGCCAGGGACCACACTTGATGACAATTTCCGCGGGATATGGGAATTATGTGGTAAACCCAATGTCGACCATCCCCAAAATCACTATACATGGGTCGTATTAACCATCCCAAATGGTAGGTTCATTATTGGGTTTTTCCCCAGATCAAAAGCAATAGTTACAACTAAGCAACTATGATTTTTTTGGGCTTTATTTGAAAATGGGAGATATAATTTAAATATCACCCCCCGGTCATAGATCTAACACCCTCATTCTATGGTCCCATATATGTGTACATTCCCTATTTTTTTACCATGCTTTCTTGGGTGTGTTTAATATGAACAGGGGACAGGATTACTATATGTAATTACAGCTAACCAATCTATGGTTGTTATGATATGTACCTTTATATACATATATATAACATTATAAAACCATATATAACCAATATTCCAAATCAAGATATGGGACCACCTATTTGGGATATCATTTTATGTATATATTTTAACCAGGTTGATTTCAGACATCCAGTCTGATTTTGCTGGTGAAATCTCTCCCCAGTCTGTCATAGACAGCTGCATTGCTGTTGTTTTTCACCAAAAAACGACGATTTTTTGCTGGTTAAATTGTTAATTCTCAAGTTTTTGCTGGTAGAATCACATGTTGTTCCTGGCTCCAAAAATTCACTGATGAGATTCCAATGGTTTGTCGGCAAGATCCCCACGAATCCTAGTTCTATCGGATGTGATACGGCTATGGATCAATACCCCCAAAAAATACATCAAAAATCAGACTTCAGAAGAATGAACATCAAAAGACATGCTCCAGCCCACACAGATTGGGTGTTCATTTCGGGTACTTGTCTGGCACCAGGAGGCTAGAGCTTCGGTTCTGAACCTGGATGCGGAGACCATGAAGTATCTGACCTCTGCCAGCGCTGGGCCCAGAACGCGGCAACGGTGGATGGTTGGTGGGTGGTGGGTCTGAGATTTTGGTGGGGTATGATCTGGTATGATTTTCCCCCAACAAAAACGAAAACTATGGAGATCTGATTTTTTGCGGGTATGGTTATAGCCCCAAATATTTTTCGGAAATATGGAGACGATCTTTTGGGGAACATGACCGAAAAGCCATGATTGGTACCCGAACTATGGCTATCAAAAAATTGGGAAACTGAATGAACATGAGGTTTTTAATCAGAGGATGGTGTGGGGTAGCCTATTTTCAGACAATGCCATGTGGATTGAGATGGGAGACGGGGGAAGTCTTGCCACCTTGGATGATGTGCCTGGCAAGTAATGTGGGAACCCAATGCCAGAAACTATCCCAAAATCATAAAGCATCCCCAAATGGTAGGTTTATCGGGTTTACCACATTAGTGGTGTTATAATGTGTTATATAATATATATCATATGTCTATGTCAATAGTCGCAATGCTGACTGGTTGAAAGATGTTGAAATGGGTGCCATCCAGCAGTTGGGTCAGAATCGGTCGAGGTGAGTATGGCGGCTTGGTGTGCCTGACGAACATCGTCGGGCCCAAGTTGATGCTTCAGTTGCACAACGAGGCATCGGGGCAGAGAAAAAACCACCAACATGGCACAAATTCCCCTTCCAAAATGAATGGATCCAGTACGAATTCCGGTTTTTCAGGGGGTATTTAATGATGATTGGGGGGATTGATCAAGCAAAATATGGATTGAATCAGTTCTTTGTCTGGGTATTTGTAATTCAAAGACCCAGTGGCGGCCACAGATTGATTGGTGATTTTGTAGGATCAGCGTTTTTTCCTCGATCACTTGATATATCCTGGGGGGAACGGAGGCTCCACTCATGATCAATGGACATTTGTTCAGTTGGGTCGGAAGAACAGTTTTGTTTCCTTATAACAAAGATCAATGTATGGCTGAAATCATTGAATATCAGCCATCTATCCTTCCACTCTATCCGTTTGGGTTTCTCTGAATTGTTTCGTGAAAACTCCATTCCACCCACTGATTAATCATGATGACATGTTTTTTTTTAATCACCAAGTTCAGGCACACCCACTTTGGTGCATTAAACTCCATTGAAACCATAATTATAATGTGTATATGTCCGCATTTTTGTTAGTTAAACAGCATGTTTGATGCTGATTCCGTGAGTTTCATTGAGCAGCCCTATTTTTTGAATCACATAGAACACTTAAAAAAAAGAGCCCCATTCAATGGCCCATTTTTTGATGTTTGTAATGGGTAAGATGGATCTACCCATGAATCCCAACCAGCAACTTTGGTGGGTCATTTCGTAGGCCAAAGCGCTGCGTGGGAGTCTGAAGCCTTCAGAGTATTGGCTCCTGGGGCCCAAGCCTTCAGAGTTGGCGACCGATTTAATAAAGAATGTGGTTAAAAGTACTGGTTTATATTGGTCAATATTGGTTAATCATGGTTAATAACGGTTAATAATGGTTAATAATATCACCATTCCATCCATTCCGAAACTGGGAAAATCATCCCAAAATCTCATGGATCATCATGTTCTCATTTATAGTTGATTTGCCCATTGAAACATAGTTATGTTAGTTTACCAGAGGGTAATAACCCACCCATTTGGGAATGGTTTATACGACCTATAAAAATGGTGAACTTGGGGATGGTTTATGAAATTGTTTTACCAACATTAGTGGTATATATATATATACAAGGTGGTGCCCCATAGTTAACTAAGTTGGTGAACATAACTGCAACGATTATGGTTTATGGTAGATATATCTATAGTTGATGAGGGAGTAATACAACATATGGGTTTGTTTAAGGTGATGTTTTACTTTCCTAATTGGAAAATATAGTAAAGAATGTGGGGTAATAGAATAGTGGTACGAGTTGAATGATGTACAGCCTGAGGCGTAATAATGCCTGTACTGGCATAGGGGTGTTTCTGCATATGGATATGAATTGATGGTGCTAATTCCCAATGGGGATATTCATTGGGGATGGACCTGGCTGAGGAATCGTTGGCAAGAAGGTCGAGCGGATTCGTAGCTGGCAGACTTCAGTCACATTTTATGATTCTTTTCATACACATAACAATACGTATATATATAGATATCCACATAATATGAATTACATGTCTATGTATACACATATACCACATATCAGACATGATCAGACACAAAAAAAATATTTTTGGAAGTTAAAGTCGGGTGTCAGATGTTGCCGCATTCCAAAGACACGCAAGTCTCCTTTGGATCCTAAAATGAAAATGGTTCTAGATTGTGCTACCTTGAATGACTTTACAAGTACCATTTAGATCCATTTATATAGATGGTGTTTGGTCCGAATTACCCCAATAGCCAGTGACCAATCAATTTTCACCCTCCAAACTCCAAACATATAGTCATCCCCAAATATATAGATGGAAAAGTAAATCACCATCAAATTAGTAGGGATACCGTATCTTTTCCATCTATTTGGGATTCGACTATATATCCAATCTACCCTCTGGTAATTTAACATAATAGCTATTGAACATGGCCATAGAAATAGTGAGTTTTCCCATCAAAAATGGTGGATCTTTCCATAGTTATGTAAACGTTTACCAGAGGGTATCCCAAAAAACTGGAGCCCGGGTGACATCCGGTGACAGGTATTGTTTGATCGACAAAGGGACTATGGAAATCATGGGCTATGCGGCCATGACTTTCGCCATCGACTTGCTCGAGGAGATCTGTCAACGCTTGGCCGAGTTCGATGGCATCTCGATGGCAACGGCAGCGGCTCGATGGGTGAACGGGTGACCATCGCCCCGGCTGTCTGTGTCTGAAAATGCGAACATGAAAAAACCCTGAGTTATGGTAACTATGATGTATTAGATAAACCATATGTTGTAAATGCTATGGGTTTGTTAAACTGTTATGAACATGCTTGGAAAAAACCCTGAGTTATGGTAACTATGATGTATTAGATAAACCATATGTTGTAAATGCTATGGGTTTGTTAAACTGTTATGAACATGCTTGGAAAAAAACCCTGAGTTATGGTAACTATGATGTATTAGATAAACCATATGTTGTAAATGCTATGGGTTTGTTAAACTGTTATGAAAATGCTTGGAAAAAACCCTGAGTAATGAGGACATGATGATAAACCATGAGATTTTGGGATGATCTTCCCAGTTTCGGAATGGATGGAATGGTGATTGGGCGAGCAATTTGGAACAGCCAATCGGAATGATTTGGATAACTATTGCTGTTTGGCACTATAGAAATCTGTAGAATATAGAATCCATCTTTGGGACATATGAGTTGAGCACCCCAGGATTCTCCTGGAAACTCAGGTCCCTCTTAGACATAGCATCCACCCACGGACAGTGGACGGCCAAGGTTGAGAACGGAAACCCTACTAGTTAGAGATGACAGTTCTGATCAGTGGGTGAAGGATACGTCCAGGATCCCTTCTTCCTGGATTTTCCAGAAAACAAAATGGAAACAAAACTGGTTGGAAGATCAGATTCCCGCCATGATTTTCATGATTTTTCCACCCACTTAAACCATGGCTTCATTATAATGATGCTTCATTGCCTCCTCAAGTCAGTTACCCCAATTCTAAGTCTTCATACTCAAACTACATCCTCCGATAATCAAACATGGCAATGGAAAATCCACCACTTAGTTCGAGGTTTTTCCCAGCTATAAACCTCCATTCAGTTCGTTGATTTTTCCTGCCAGCCACGTTGGAATACTGGGGGGTATTCCATTGGATATCACATTATCAATCATTATTTTCAACTATTAATCATCATCAACCCCCTTAAGCCATCATTAATCATAATCAATCACTAATCATCATTAACTCCCCTTATTAAGCCATCATCAACCACTATTCAGCCAAGACTAAGCCCTTTTTACCGGGGCTTCCCCAGGCGTTCGCCCCACCGCGAAGCTGCAGCTGGCCTGCTTCGCTGCCGGCTCCGCGGGCTACGAGGCCCACACGGACGGCTCCAAGGCGGAGGAGTTGGGGACGATGCCCGAGGATCAGAAGATGATGATCTCAGCCAGGATCGGGTGGAACCCAAAAGGCTTGGGAATAGGATAACCGTCGATGAAAGATGTAAACCGTATATAAGGGTACGATTTTCCGCTATATCTATCTATCTATCTTCTATCTATCTATCTATCTATCTTTCTATCTATCTATCTATCTTTCTTTCTTTCTATCTTATCTATCTATCTTATCTTATCTTATCTTATCTTATCTTATATTATCTTACTATCTATCTATCTATCTATCTATCTTATCTTATCTTATCTTATCTTATCTTATCTATCTATCTTATCTATCTATCTTATCTATCTATCTATCTATCTATCTATCTATCTTATCTATCTATCTATCTATCTTATCTATCTATCTATCTTATCTATCTTATCTATCTATCTATCTATCTATCTATCTATCTATCTATCTATCTATCTATCTATCTATCTATCTATCTAATCTATCTAATCTATCTAATCTATCTTATCTATCTATCTTATCTATCTTATCTATCTAATCTATCTAATCTATCTAATCTATCTAATCTATCTAATCTATCTAATCTATCTAATCTATCTAATCTATCTAATCTATCTAATCTATCTAATCTA
>Ga0126342_10000429_pt1 | contig 44677 bp, 37 predicted proteins | sample Cyp1metagenome_FD_92528 | JGI IMG/M metagenome (GOLD analysis project Ga0126342, IMG submission 92528) | Coral microbial communities from Lord Howe Island, Old Settlement Bay, Australia - Cyphastrea 1 metagenome | ecosystem: Host-associated > Invertebrates > Cnidaria > Coral ...
CAACAGCAACAACAACAACAACAGCAACAACAACAACAACAACAGCAACAACAACAACAACAGCAACAACAACAACAACAGCAACAACAACAACAACAGCAACAACAACAACAGCAACAACAACAACAGCAACAACAACAACAACAAGAACAAGAACAAGAACAAGAACAAGAATCTCCATAGATTCCCCATTTCTTGTGGATCCTCTCCCAGCCTCGGATCACCAGCATCAAGGTCTCTTGCAGTGGGAGCCAGGGCAAATCCGACTCTTCCTCCAGAAATCGCAGGCGATATCCTTGGAAGAATGACGGTTTTCATGGGAACATCATGGGAAAATCTTCGGAAATTCCTATTGATGTGGAGATGTGTGGAGCTTTCTAGCTGGGAAAATCTAACGAAACAAAAAAAAATCCGGCAAGCCATGTTTGACTCTACACCATGGGATGTCTGGAGGATTCCACTTGTCATGGGGATTCAACACATCACTTTAAAGGTGATCTCCACAATGTTGGGCCATTGGTACACCTGTGGGGCTGGCTGAACCCCATGAAATTTAGGGTATGTGGTGAATAACTTTGAGTATAGCAACACCAAAATCGTTTTCCAACTGCTAGGGAAACTTGGAGATGATAGACGAAGCATCACCTGTTCATCATATCCTGGAAACAGGTAAACAGGTGCCTATCTTTTTAGGGATTTCTAAGTTGGAAAGTACGTATTTTGTGGGGTTATCCCACATGTAGATGGGATACAACCATGGTTACTAACCAAATCTTAAGTACAGTGTACGTCTAAGGCCTAAGGGGGCCAAATAATCAAAACCCTCTATATAATGCTAAACACCCGCCACCCGCGATAAGGACCTCAAATACATGGATCCAATACTAAACTTATGTCCAAAAAAGTGGTTTGTTGATGGGTCATTTTGGTTCCAAACGCAACTACAAAGTCATAATCTAACATGGCGTGCTCAAGCATTCCCCACTCGACCAAGAATGTCCCAGGGTGGAAGCTGCATGACTGCTGGATTCTTCGAGGAACATCCCATGAAAACTCATCTGTGGGACTATGTCGTAGACTGTGAATGGTATAGAACTACACATACTAACCACATATGAGTAAGCGGAACGACCATGGGATTGCTGAGTACTGTGCCAAAAATCGAAAGTGGATTTTTGGTATACACAAAACAACCCAGTGTTGCATGGAATCTCCAGAAAATAGTCCCTTTATTTACCATTTTCCCAGAGACATGAGCATGTGGAACACAGCCTGTCAGACACGCCCCAATATCAGATTCTTAGTTCTATGCCACTATATCCCATAAAATGGTTGGTTTCCACATGAAGACTCCCCATGTTCAGATCCATTGTCCCCCTGACCTGAAAATAGCTGTGATCATACGGCCATTTGGGGATGATTCCCCGCAATCCTAACCATCATAACCATCATTCCAGTGACCGAAAATAGTGAGGTCATTATAATTCATCCATCTATATATAATATATATATAGAGAGAGAGAGGGAGAGAAAAAGATAGAACATATGATGTATACTGTAGAATGTTTCTAAGGTATTCATCTAAGCATCCATCCATCCATCCATCCATTCATCCATCCATTTACCTATCGATCTCTTGGATCCATTCTGATCCTACTGATGTTCCTGGCGGAAAAAACGCCGAGCTGCGCTTAATGATCCTGGGCCGTTTCGTCTTGTCTTGCTCTTGTTGTTCCGCCTCCAGGAAAAATCCCATGGACTTAACATGGAAGCCTCACACATTGGCTCTGGAAAATGGATGAAAATGGCTCTCGTATTGTTCTATGATGTTCTGTGGCAATTTGATTTTGGGGGTTCATGTCACAAAATAAGGAGTTTAGATTCGTTTAGATTCGTTGAAGGTTTGGGGCCTTAAACTTCATTGAAAGTGACATAGACATTTCTTTTGGCAAGCCACACGATGATTGTAAGGGACAATCGCTCAACATACTGTGCATGGAAGAAATCCTGCACCAGTTGAACAGTTGGTAACTATATGCAACTATAAAACACTGCAAATAATGGGATTATAATGGGATAAACCATCATTCTTCCATCCACAGTACCTTTCCATGCAGTAGGCACCCGTACCATTCAAAAATCCCGGTCCAAACGATAGATCATATTATATCGATTTCACTACAATAATTCGCTGGCAATTGTCCAGTGAAGTTTCTTCTATGGCTGGTAAGTACGTAGTTTTATATTTACATTGCATTGTTTTGACTGCCGGAGGACAGCAAATAAAGGTTTTTGTCGGTGACTTCAACTCTCCTTAAAACATTAGCACTTTGAGGTCATCATCCCGTTTTTGAGAACTTTTTGTCAGAAAGAATTTTGAAAGTCACGAATGATAGCATGTGCATTCCTACTTGTTCTTCGTCCAAGACAATCTCGTTGGCCAAATCCTACCCACACATCCACATCTTCAGTGACTAAAATCCTCTAAATATTATATATAGTCTGCCACAGATTCCAGAGGTATAACATATTCATCTCAGACTACCATGATTTATATTCATAGATATTTTTATAGACATTACTAAACATTCCGATTCATCACCATTATACCCCCATTAACTCTCCATAGTGCTACCATTTTTTGTTACCCTCTGGTACCCTCTGGTAAACTAACATAGCTATTGAAAATTGCCATTTATAGTGAGTTTTCCCATTAAAAATGCTGATTTTCCATAGTTATGTTAGTTTACCAGAGGGTAAACATACAAAAAACGATGGAAAGATGCCCACCATTTTTGCTCGGCTCCACCATGCTCCACCTCTCTTGCTCGTTGCTTCACCAACTCATCGGCCGCCCTCTGGACTGCGTTCCTGGGGAGGGTGTCATCCACAAAAACCTCCCGAGGGAAAGCCTAGAAACACGATGAATTGATGTTCGATCGACAGGGATCTATTCATATATTGGAATATAGGGAAAAAACACGGGAAAAATGAAGATGGGGGATAAGGTTTTAGAAGATGCTAACTGCTAACTACAATCTGCTGTGGATTTTTAGCAGATTGATCGGCTGTTGCGTGGCTCATCCCATGCTGTGTTCCAAACTTAGACATCTGAAAGAACCGACCCAAAAACATGTCCATCAAACATTGGCTTCTAGACGCCTCAGACATCCTAAGACATTCTTGCTTTAACAAGAAAACACTTTGAACTGGCTGAAGACGGCTGAACATTTCCACTTCCATGACAGTTGCCCAAGAAAATATCCAATGCCCTGATGTCCGCAGGTATCCCTCATGGTAAAGTGACTGGCCAGGAGTTCCTAGGGAAATGTCCCAGGAAATAATGCCACCACGTGCCAACCAAACAAAAGCGACCCGCCCAACAGTATAAGTCTAATAGGCCACACCTCGATACTACCATATATAACAGAAGATGCACTGATGAGTTAAACTTAAAATGTTCCAAAAAATCATTACACCTTCATTTCTCTGCGATTTGTGGCCGGGAATCTGAACTGTAACAAAATTATATAAGCGGTGTTTGCAACCTATCCCTCATGACTCATGGTCGTTGAAGACCATAATCCTGATCATCATCCTCATCCTATTCATCCTCGTCATCCTCCACATCCATCATCCCATTTTGATATTTGAAAATCAAAGCTATTTGAAACCACCAGCTAGAAAAAAAAAGAAAACCTACAACCTATATATAATCATATGTATATATATATATATGTATTAAAAAATGGTCGAAATACTTTGTGAGAATGTATGCTTGGATCCATAGCGATAGAAAACTGCTGCTCACCTATTGGTTGTATCTTAATATGTGTATATATATATGGTCTCATATCGTATCACCATATGAATCATATCCTATCCCCTAATTCTTATGGAGCGATATCTCCATGAGTTTGCGCCTCAAGTTTCCTCAGGCCCAAGATTCATATAGAATTGCTCGAAATGTTCCACACCCATCAGCTGGACATGCACGGCCTTGCTTTTGGCCTTGGCTTCAGCAACGCCAAACAGCTGGTAGTTTCTGGCGAAACCCATCTGAATATACAGCGCCATCAAGGGTCATCATCCCAAACTAGGGTTGAATAAGAAAATGAAACCACCGAACAGTGCCAAAGAGCTAGAGTGGTAAGGCATACAGTACAGCCGTTAAAAAGATATTGTTCTTGTGGTCGGGGCCATCATCTTGAGCCATGGCAGCCATGAGCCACATAGGACTCGCCATGGGAATCGCCAAATATGGCTGCCAAAGCCTGCCATGCCACAAAATCCACACCCCAATCATGGGGCCTGCCGAAATGAACTGCGATATTTTTCAGAGAAAACATATCACACCAGGTGGAGGACAGCGAGTTGTCTTCACGTCTCCAAAGCGCATCCATGTTTGGCAGTCACGTAGTTGAAACCAGGTTGTGGAGCTGTGCTCAGCGTCACCCCGATGTCTTTCACACCCGAAGAACTGTAAACAAGCTTCCCAAAAAGACCCTTGAGCTTACATACGTAATTGGTATTCATAAAATGTGTTGCTTCAAGACCTCCGCCATGTGAATGCCACGGTGTAGGAGTTGTTGGTGAGTTGCGTTGCCGACTTCTCCATGATGTGGATCGATGTGGATCCTGATCCAAATGTTCATTGATACTACGTATATCTGGTCAAATTACGAGAGTTGCAAAATCAAGAATAAACATCATGACCAATCCATCTATATTCATATGTGGGTATGATTGGGTGATCATTGTGTCTTTATTTCTTCATCCATCTCAATGCATCAAGAAATATGGTGAGATTTCATGTCATTGTTGGATATTGTTGGGATGATGCTACTCACCATCAGGGTGAGGTCAGTGCGAGATTGTAGCTCCAACTGGCTCCCCATTCCATCATGTCGAAACTTGATGGAACTTGGATAGCCATAGCTCTAGATTACTCCCTCCTAGCATTGGAAAATTATCATATATGTGTTACTATTATTATTATCATTATTATTATTATTATATATCATTATTGTTATTATCATTATTATTATTAATATATATATATATATCATATATCATTAAATCATGGTAAATCATAGTTTATACCCTTCAATCCCTATCCCCTTATATCCTTTCGAAAGCATTGAGCTTATATAGTTTCCCTACGCTAAGTTTTGGAATTCCGGTGCCGCCACGCCTGAAAGCTGCAAGATATTGGTCTTTGAAAGTGGGCCGCCACAGAAATAAAAATTGTTTATGTGAGTTATATATAATGTTATATGAAATGTTATATATAATGTTATATATATATACATAGTGGCTTATCCATGCTTATCCCACGAATCGTAAGTGGGTTAGTTGTCCCTGGTTCTTATCCAACCTTTTTTAGCCGTAACGTGGCCGATGTTTTTCCAAGTTGCGAGCGCCAGGCTTGCCAGCTCCCTGGGACTCACGGTCATCATCAGGGTCGACTGACTCACCTCCTTGGCAGTTTCGAACCGCCCTGGGCGAAGTTGGAAGGCTTGAAATGGTGCTTTTTTTAATGGCCAATCCATGGAAAATGGTGGTTTTAATGGGAACATCCATGATTTAACCCACAAAATGAATGGACAATCAAATAATATGTTGGGATTTCATGGCAAAATCATCCAATGTCTGGGATATATTGGGATATGCCCTCAAGTAAACTAACAGATCGCTATGGAAAATCACCATTCTGAATAGGTCGAACTAAATGGGCCAGTTTCCATAGTTATATTAGATGACCTTGTGCGATGCCATAACTGCTTGAATCCCACATTGTGGATATTTACAAATGACGTGGACATATGTGGGCCCTACAGTAAAACATCCTAGAACCTTCCCGTAAAGGGGGCGACATCATCTGATTTTTGTTGGCATTCCTTGCGACACCGGCATGGACAAGCTGTAAGCCTCCGATTTGGCTGGTCGATTTTTTTGGTAGAACGATTGTGTGTGTGTGCCAGTACAAGAAGGATACTCGGAATTCCAATGATTTCAAACATCGTTTGCCATAAGGCATGGCCAATCTACGCACAAAATATTGAAATGTTGAGCTGATGGGTATCAACCACCTCATTAGGTCATCGGAACAATTCATGGGGATATTGATGAATATCCCGTGGAATCCCCATGAAAATACAGTATTCCAAAGTATTCCCATGATGTCAAGATGGCTGCATCACCTCCCATGACTCCTCAATGGCTTGCTGCATCTGCGAGTGCTCGCTGGAATTGCTCACCACCTATCGAACCCAATACGCAGCAACTCTAGTGGTGGATCCTGGATATTCCCTGACAATAGATGGAGATGTATGGGGATGTAACTGAGCATATGCAGCATAATGATAGCGCTTGAATGATGGCTGTTGGTAAGAACATGATTGTACAGTGTTGTACAAGATGGCCACGTTGGGGCATGTTGGCGCTAATCCTGCAAAGATGAAGATGTTTCACCCTGCCCAAAAGGCATCAGAAATGAAGTTGTCAATGGAAGAGGGAGAACGGAAAGCTGATGTTTCTTCGGGATGTAAGGTAAATATTGAGCTGCAATCGTTCCTTTAAAGAAAGTCTGTGAAAATGAAAGGGAAGGTGGAACTGTCAAAAGTAGGATATGTGCAACTCAAAATGGGCCACATGTTTCTCATGGCAAAGTCAATAATAACCAATGTTTGGTGATATAAACCATCCCCAATAATAACCCATCTTTGGTATTTCACCATATGTTTCCCCATATGGAAACTACCATCCCCAAAATCACCAATCTTTGGTGATATAAACCATCCCCACAAAGGTGAATCCCATGGAAAAATCCCATCGGATCAGAGCCTTTGGCGCTGCTTGAATCTGCCTTCCCAAGCGTGCAGCCAGGCCCTTGGCTAACTGGTTCTGATGCAGCAGCCTGGCGAAAAATGGCAGATGTCACGACCGAAATTGAACGAAGCGTTGGGCGGATTTACCCATGATTTCCCATGACTGCCATGACTTCACATGCTCGAAATCAGTGCAGTGGATGTTCCAGCCATGAGATTTCTTACCGGAAGGTGCGCAAGGGATCGAGTTTCCAACACACATAACGGTTGGTTCTTCCAAGCAGAACCTATCCCCTTCCCACACTGATGGCCCCCTACCGGTTGTTTCCATCAGAATATTCCAACATACCACCATATATATAGATATAAATATATATATATATGTATATATATATATATGTGTATATATATATATATATATTCATACATTCATATATGTACTGCAATTGAACATTGGGGTTGCTAGCTTCACCAGCAGCATTGCCAATCTCAGATAGCTTGAAAACAGGTTGCAATGCTGCGCACTTTTGGGCAAAGACCATACCCCTCAAAAATGCAATATTATAAACATATCTAATCATCAATACAGTCGATGGATTATCATCACGGTCCCCTTTAAAATCACCATATGCCTCATTTTCAGACACACCAGATATCAATTATCATCACTCTCTATGTGTGTGAAATAATATGAAACCACTGTTTTGGATCATTGAATCTCTATCTTTCAATAATATAGTCAGTTAAATCATGTTATATCCCATATTTCGACCCAAAACATGATACTCAGTTGATAAAAATCTGGCTCCAAAAACCACACAAATCCCTTAAAACATGTTTTTTTTCCAATGGTTTTTCCATGGGTTTTCCCCATTCATAGTAAATCTTCCCATTTCGCTCCAGCGTTCAACGGTGCCTCGCTGGCGCGGCACCGCGACGGGCCAACCGTGACTCCGGAGGTCGAAGGTCAAAGCCCTGGAGCAGCAGATGATGTGCCAAGCTGCCCTGGCCCGAAGGTTTCACTCGTTTTTTCGGGGTCACAGCACACACACACATGTATATATGTATATATATATATATTTATTTATTTATATATATATATTTATATAAACATATATTAGAATGTAACAAACATATTTACTATATAACATAATACAATATAATATAATATATTATATTGATGTATGATGTATGCATAAGTTAACATTGCTATGGAAAATCACCGGGTTCCAATAGGTAACTCATGCATAAATGGGTCATGTTCCATAGCTCTGCTAGATTACCAGAGGGGCATATATATATATACAATTGTACATATATATATATTCATATATATAGACATATACTATGATATATTATATATATACACATTTAAAATCAAGTTCAGACCCACGAAAGATCAGTTTTACAAAAAAACACATCAACTCTTCACCAAGAAGTTGGGACTGTTCCACGATCCTTTTACCGGTTTTCATGTGATTGGAGGGTTGAAGTGTAACATGATCATATGCAATGCAGTCACCTGACAGCAACACAAGATGGGGCAAGACCTTTCCTGCGACTTAGACCTCCGGGGCCCAAGCTGTGAAAACACCTGGGATTTGAAGCAACCAGTTGGGTCAACCTTTGGCCCCGCATGCTCTTTCTGGGACCTCCAACATGAACCTTGGATGAATTGACCATCTGGCAGCCACATCCAAGGTACGAGTGGAAATTGGCAGCAGAAAACTCGGGCTTCAATCACTGAAGTGATATAATCTAAGGAATGAAGGCAGGATGTCATGTTTCTTTCAATCTAAATATGGTGAATTCCGGTTACCCGGTACACTGTCAAAATGACCAGCCCATCTGTGAATTTCATTCCGGATTGGATTCTGTGACCGATTCATTTTAGGGTGCCGGGCGGCTGATTCCAATGGGGAAATGTCCGAATTCTCAATTTTCTCACGTTTTGAGGAATGGATGTACATCAATCCCGCAAACAGGGAAGGACGACATGATACAACATGTGCATTTGCAACCATTTGCACATGCAGTGTATGAAATCACTACAGTGATGTTGTGAAACTCACTGGAGTGGCTCCAACTGGCTCTGCATTTCTTCATTCATTTTATCATTTTTCGTTCAGAATATGGAGAAAACATTATACTGGTTGGTGGTATACCTACCCCTCTGAAAAATATGAATCAAATGGGATTATTGTGGATTATTATTCCCAATATATGGAGAAACTAAAAAAATGTTTGAACTTTTGAAACCACCAACCAGAAATTGAACAGCTCCAACCATATAAGAACAATATATATATATATAAACCATATATTAACCATGTAATGTTTGAAACCACCAACCAGATGATAACAGCCATATAAAAACCATAGCTCCCAGCGGCCACAGCGGCCCGGCCAGGCTCCCACCCCATCCCCGCCGGTTCCACGTTGGCACGCAGCATTCGTGGACGTGGTGAGCCTCCCACTTAGTAAATGGCTGTTATAACCCGAGTCATAGGTGGATTAGACACACTTATTTGTTTATCCCACTTATAACATCTTATAACTTACTGTATAACTGGGATTATAAGTTGAAAATCCACTTACGATTCCTGGGATGAGCCACCAAGTAATCCTGTCACAGAATTGGAAGGGACGAGGCTAACAGGAGCCTCCCTTTGATGAAAACGAGGCATTCAATACATACACCACAGTCACTACCACTTCAACAGCCTGGTTGGCAGTTCCTGTCAAGGCTGACGCCTTGAAACCCGGAAATTCCTTCGAGCGTCCAATGAGCTGCAGCTTGTCTGTTTGGTGGTTGAACCATCTGAAAAATATGCGAAAGTCATTGGGAGAAAATCGTCCAAGTTCTATGGTTGAAAATTAACACATGAAACCACCAGCCAGAGGTTTATATGGTTTCTATACCCGCTGTATCCCCAATATATTTCCGGGTTGAGAGCATCACCACAGTCCCCGCATGTCGCAAAGCACCTCTAAATCATTTAAAAAAACGCGTAAGTTGGTTGCCCCACATCTCATTCAAGCACTACACAATAAACCCCAAAGTTACACAAAGACGTGTCTTGCTGGAAAATCCACCATTTACTTCGATTTTCCCAGCCAGAAACCTCCTTTGATAGATATTTATAGGGGATTCTCCAGCCAGCCACTTTTGATTGCCAGAGGGTAGGGGGTTTGGAAACAACCCCCCTCTGGCTGAAATATCCGCCTGCACCCTCTGGCCGTTTGGCACTGGATGACTTGCTACCTGTGACGGGCCCAAAGCATCCTTTGGATTCATTTGATTCTAGGGATGTGTCCAGGTAAATGATGGCGAATTAAATGTGAAAAGGATGACAATTGTAAGTGCACAAGAATATGTATACGTATGAGCCATACACGTTTGATACTCGAATGATCTGTCAATGATCCAACCCTACAAGTACAGTAAAAGATCTCGTCAGTGGTAGGAACCTCATTTGGCTGCAACAGCTCAACGCTAAGAATGTCATAGGAACAGTACCATGTGCGAATGGTTCCGGCATGGTTCCGGTAGGAAATGAAACTGGCCCATCTGTGCATGGTTGTTACTGCTTGGCTGTGCATCCCACTTCGCACATATGGCTGGAAACTGTAGGCACGTGGGTTTAACATATGATGCATACACACACATATATATATATATGTATATATATATATATATAAAGCTATATAATTATAATTATAACTATGACTATGATTATATATATATAACTATAGTAGTGCTACATACAACTATTGTATATTATTATTATGTGCATGGGTCCATTAATATACATCTATTATAGATATATAGATGGATAACTCAGGGTCTCACTTGGATTCCTGGGACATCCATAGTGAAACTCATTGGATTTCACCAGGAAAAAGATGGAAACATGCTGGCTTCATGGGATTTGATGCTGGGTATCATGGAATATATAGGGAAAGCATGGGAAAGCCCTCTGGTAAACAGTGGTAAACTAACATAGCAAACTGGAAAATCACAAGTTTAAGAGGTCAATCAACTGTAAATGCTCCAACTTCAATAGCTATGTGACAAATTACCAGAGGGTAACATACTATTTCGATGTTCACCGTGGATGATTTCACCGATCGCTTGGTTTACTCAGGTGGTCACCCTCTCATCGAACGAAATGGGTCATCCCATAACAAACTGTGAAAAATTACCGGAGAGTAGCGCGAATCAATAGACCCTGGTTGATTAATGACGGGGGTTCCCCTAAAATAGTGACAGTATGACTATAGTATGACATTTGGCTATAAATGGTACCCCAATAATGATCAACGGCCCAGGTAGTTTCGCAAAATCCGAGGGTGACATTACAGACTTTAGTCCCACTAAAATACAATACGGTCAGTTTTCCCCATGAACAATCCCCATTATAAGTCCCACTCACCGCTCACCTACTGTCCCGCGCAAAATCCCAATATGTTGACGCTTAAATATCTCAAATCATGTTAAATCATGTCAAATCATGTGCTGGTTGGTGGTTTCAACCCCTCTGAAAAATATATAAGTTCGTCAGTTGGGATGATTTTTCCATTCCCAACTGTTTCTGGAAAGTCATTCAAAATTCCATGGTTCCAGTCACCACCAACCAGATATATTATTATTCCAATGATTAACCATAGATTAACCATAGATTAACCATTTATAGTGGATTTTCCCATTAAAAATGGTGGATCTTTCCATAGTTTCTTCTATGTTTACCAGAGGGTAAAACCCATGGTTTTTCATCACTCCAAATCTCACCGTTCTCCCAGGTTCTCCCCGCGTTCCGCAGGAACGGCGCCTGGGCGACGGAGATACTTCCGCAGCATGGACAAGGGGCTCATCTCCTGGAAGAAGGCCTCCGCATCCGTGGAGCGGCGCCTCCGGAACCGTGGAGCCAGCCTTTTTTCCAAGGGCCGGGCCGTTGGAGAGCCAAAGGTATGGGGAAGATGGGAAGATGATGGGAAAACTATGGGAAAACATGGGAAAACTATGAAACATCTATATATACATCATATATACATCTATGATATCTATGGCTTGGTGAGATTCTTCAGATAGATGATGGTTTTTTGTGTTGATTCAACTCAACTGTGTTGATTGAAAATTGGGGGGATCTCAAAATTAATGATAAACTGACTCTACAATGTGGTACCACCTTTTTTCACAGATTAACAGCTTACATTAACTCCTAGGGAGGCATTTATCGATTTAATGGATTTTGTCTGAAATATGGCGCCCATTCCGTCCACTGTTTTAATCCTGAGTTTCCTCATACTAAAATGGCCATGAAATGGTGCCATACACTACTAATGATGTCACTAATGGAAATCTATGGGTACCCCCCCCCAAAAAAAAAACACCAAATAAGGTCTTATGGAATCTTATGAGGAGGTTGAACCCCAATCGCACCCTGTTAGAGGCTGATGGCTAGCCCTATTGTTGGGAGGGCTTACCACTGGGGGCACCCGTAAACTTTCATGAACACCAAATTACAGGGTTTCTCCGTCATCTCCCCCATGAAATCACACCCCCTCTGTTGGTTGGCGCTGTTGAATCATGTTTAAAATCACCATACTTAGTTGATAAGACATCTATCATATGTATATATATATATAATTATATATGTGCAATCATGATGTCCTCACGATTTTCCCATGATATCGTTACGGTTGGTCTGGCAACTCTGCTTCAATGGCCCGGCCAGGGCCTAGTCGACATCCGCCGCGGTGCTATTGTCAGCGTACCGCTGCGTTTCGCTTGCGCCTCAGGGGACCATAGGGGAACGGCCAACCTTAGATGCCCAAATGGGCTATAAATGGCAACTACCCTCTGGTAATTTAACGTAGCTATTGAAAATTGCCATTTATAGTGAGTTTTCCCATTAAAATGGTGATTTTCAATAGCTATGTTAGTTTACCAGAGGGTATCATCTATCAATCTGGGTAAAAGATGCATCATAATTCAAGTACGTATTATAGTATTCATCTCTTACATTCAGGTATTATTCATTGATAGCACTGATTCTGCCCTGAATAATTCACTGACCTGCAATAAGGTTTTTTTATAATTCATGAACATTCCCCTTATTAGTCGCGTCCAGTGAGGTACCCGGATCTATCAATGACATGGCTGAAAAATCCCCATGAACAGCAAGGAGCTTTCCAACTGGGTCTACCCAGGGACCCAATGGGACCCAGGTAGCTCGGTAAGTTTGATGCGGGGCACAACAAAAGTGCCTGGGAAGATACAATAGGTGCTTGTACGGTATATCTTTAGTAACACTAACCCTGGATTAACCATCAATAAATCCTGGCAGTTTTTTTGGTGTGAGGGGGATGGGGTTTGTTTCTTGAAAAAAAGTAGCCTCTGTTGTAACCGAGTGGTACCTCCCCAATCAAATCGGGATATGCTCCTGGATCATGCGTCCAGTATTCTTCCCTCACATAGGGTCAGCCTGGGTCAAAATTCCACAAAAAAAAATGGAGGCTGTACTGTACTCAAAAAAACTCCAATATATCGCCGTCCTATGAGGACGCCCCTAACTAGATATGTATAGATATGTCTCAATTCAATCCCCATTTCATTCTTGATTCTCCGGCAGACCCAGTCCCTGCCTCCTGCCGACCCTTGTTCAAGTAGATCCCTAAAATAAGAAACCGCGAAGCCGAAAAGAACGCCTACCAGAGATCCCAGAGATCCGGGGGTGAACTGGGGGTGATTTATACATTTTTATTGCCGATTTTACTCGGATTTTACCCTTGTCTACCTGTTTTGGGAGTACACATGTACACATGAAGAAAGACATGTTGGACACTGAAAGTTTGACCAGTCGCCCCGTCGCCTTGTACCATGCCAGCTGCCTCAAAGCGGTGCGACTTCGCATCAAATGGAGCTGCCTGGAGATCAGCGGAATCCAGACACATGAAACATATCATACAATGATTAATATATTCATTTTATCCATACGTGAAAAAAAGAAAAACTCTTCCTTTTTTCCCGTGCATTATATATATAATATCTATATAATATCTAATATATATATATATAGCAAGAGATATAAGTTATAAGTATAAAATTGTTATGTGTGCAACTGTGTGTCTATGTATATGTGCATACCCACAAAAGGGCTGGCTGGCCTCTGCCGTTGCAAGAAGAAAGCGAAGCCACCGGCAATGGCGATACTGGTGAAGACGCTTCGCTCCTCCAACAATCTTGGAGCCGCTTGAGGTGAAAAAATATCAACATTAAAACGTGTTATTCTCAAATATTCCAACAATAGATTCTTCATGGTCAATCTTTGATAGTCCACATTAGTACAGTTTAAACATAATCTTTTGCTGGTGATGCTTATTTTCCGTTGCAAAAAACTACAGGATTAAACTACCCATAATGGGGAAGTTCTCTGAAGTGGTAACCGTACATGAAATACACCCAAACAAATGGGACAGGGATAAAAATAAATGAGGTTATTGTTATACCTGTTTGGTGGTTCCTAATGTGGAAACCCAATTGAAAAGAATCATTTCATTACTGTACTGAACCCTGGTGGTGACTATGGCATTGGATTTACCATAGAATAGCACCCCCCAAAAAGATCGAAAAGTAAAATCCCACTAAAATAGTGAGAAACTACCTTAATATATACGGTGTACATACACACACACACATATATATATATATATATATTATATATAGTTATAATACAATATATACATATAAATTGTGTGTTTGGCCCACTTCATCAATGGCCATTTCTGGTACTGACGTAGCTCCACGATGGGGGTGTTCCATGGAATCGCTGGTGTCTCCCCTGGTGATCCAATGGCTTAGTTCACCCTAGTTATAGCTAGAGATTAAGCCATATTGGTATAGATGGCCCATAGAAATAGATGGTTTACCTATGGTTTACCTGTGGTTTACCTATGGTTTACCTATTAATAGCATGGTGATTTTCCATGGTTAAATAACCAGAGGGTAACCATCTGCCCTTGGGTTATGATCCACTTACGATTGGATGAGTCACCCGTGGTGAACCCCCTTCTGAGTCACCTCGGAAACCAGGTCCTGTCGCGTCTTCAGCAACTTCTGTGCCACCTTCTGCGGCACGTCCGGCGAGAGCTTGGCCTCAGCATACTGCGGATGGTTGCGAAATCCGATCAACAACCGAAAGGATGGTTGAAACATGTTGAAACCCTATCAATCATGGGGAAAAACATGGAAAAACATGGAAAAACTCACAATCAACTGGTGCAGGGGTTCTTCCATCCACAGTGTATCAACAGATGTCATGGCTTCAAAATAACCAACATCAATCAACATGAATCTGGGTAAATCATCATAATTCACTGGCTTGCATTAAGGTAAGGCCATATAAGGCCTGTTGTTTTTTCTCTTTAGGCCATTTTAAGGGAGAATTCGCACAGAAACCATTCAACCATCATTCCAGTCGCAGTGAGGTCGTTAGTTTTTTTTTCCTCCCAGATCAGCCATCAGTAATGGAAAATCCACCATTTCAAGTTGATGTCCCATGAAAACCTCCATTTAAAGTGACCATTCACAGTTGATTTCCCATAACAGCCTCCAAATTTACATCCATTTACCATGCTATATTAGCGGTGGAAAATCTACAGTTATAGTTGACTTCCCAGTTGGTAGATCTTGGAAAATCTTATGTTGGTAGTGGATTTTCAATTATATACCATGTTTGTTTTTTTTTGAAGGCAAATCCCTATCAAAACAAAGTCGTTGTGTTTGCATATTGCCTGAAGGTGTCCAGCTGGATTTCCCCCGGACATCCCTGGTTCGTTCGGGTCGCACATCCACGGCACATAATTGAAATGCAAATGTTGGGTCTTACAGTCTTACATACCGAAAAATCCGAAAAGTTAGTATGAAAACAACATTCATTGGCCATTTCTTAGCCATATCTTACTGGTGCCAAACGCAGGGAATTTTCGGGAATGATCCACAATAACTATAGTAATAATCATCCCATTCCCCCAGTCCCATCCATTCCCTACGTTTAGCACCAGTAAGTCCATGGCCGATCATAGGGCACGGATTCCACCGGACCATCCACCGCTTCTTCCCCATTTAGATGGCCATAACTGGCAAATTATACTATGATAATCTATTATATATACCCTCCGGTTATTTAACATAGCCATGGAAAATGGCCCATTTATAGATGGTTTACCTATTAAAAATGGTGATTTTCCATGGCTGTGTTAAATAACCAGGTGGTATATATATATATATACAAACCATCCATTTTTAGACACACCATGACACATTCCCAGCCTCTTGGGGTCCCCGATCGCAAGGGTTGGATCATCGCTTTTTAAAGGCCAACAACTAAACACCTCACTGGCCATGTTACCATCTGCTTATTTAACATAGCCATGGAAAATCACCATTTTTAATAGGTAAACCATCTATAAATGGGCCAGTTTCCACGGCTATGTTAAATAACCAGAGGGTAACTATATATGATCTATAATATACTTACCTATGTTTGATATATCATAAATAACTACCTGTTATTTAATGTTATTGATACATATTGCTGATATTGCTTACATTAAACTACAATTAGAACCACCGGCTACAGGGCAACTAGGATTTATGGCAGATTTATACGGATATACCTATATACTATAAACAATCTGATTTAAAAACAAAAACAACAACAAACATCATAGATATATGTTATCTACACTAATATTGTCTGTTTCACTGTAAATCACATGTTTCTTTTTTTCGACCAACATACCTCAACCACCCGTCACGCCGCCGCTGGGCTTCCCAACCCAGACTTTTCCCTGCGGCCGTTGCTTTGAAGCTGCGCTGCTCTCGCGGAGGTCGCGGCGTCCCAGCCAGAGCTGGAGGACCTGCACCAGCTTCCAACCGAACATGGTGGATTTTGTTCACCCGAAAATATATGGGATTTAACATGATCTAACATTTAACATCATTATACATTGATTTGTTTATATATATATATATATTCTATAACCAACACGCATAAACACATACATTCATACATCACATTACATCACATCACATCACATTATATACCATACATTACATTACATTATATACATTAAATTACATACAATACATACATTACATACATACATTACATACATACATTACATACACCCATCCATCGATACATACATACATATCATACCATAAATTAAATATATTGCATTGCATTGCATTGCATTGCATCGAATCGCATTACATTACATTGCATTACATTACATTACATTACATTACATACATACATACATACATACATACATATTATATATATACATGGGAATTTGCCCAACACATATGCAAGAAATATATGGAAACATCTGCGAATTTCACCCGGAACTATGTGATTTGTTGAGAGCAAAGTAGCCTTCCAAACCCTATGGCGGGGTCTATGTTAGTTGCAGTTGAGGGGATGGTAAGTTGGGTGGCTATACAATGTTTGACAACAAAAATGAAATGTCAAAACCAACAGTTTCATGGGGATAGAATGGGATTATGGGGAAACACTCTTTTCATGGATTGATTTGTGATTTGTTGAAGAAACACATATAGTATGCAGGAAACCAATGTTGTTTTGCCTGAAATATTGGGGTCTTGATGGTGCAACTTTGTCCTTGATCCAAGGCTGGGACTGGTGGATGGGCATCTCAAAGGTATCTAATGGAAGTAGATCAGATGATCAAATGTTCCAAGAGTTGCCACATAACGGGAACAATATGGAACAATGGCAGTTGGCACTAAAATTGTGTCAGGATTTCAAGAAGCAATGATCATTAATGACCAAATGTCGTCAGGATTAACCATATATTAACCATATATTTTACGATTTTGGCCGGTTTTTAAGCATCAAACATAGAGGTTTTCCAGCACAAACCAACCGTTGTGTCCAAGAGTCAAGTCACCGCCAAATGGTCAGTGGCTAGGTGGTCAGTCCAATGGCCAGTCCATTCATGTCGTCGCGGCGATTTCCAAGGTTGCGCTAAAATATATGGTTAATATATGGTTAATGATGGTTATTATATGGTTAATGATGGTTAATAACTATATCTGGTTGGTGGTTGACCTACCCCTCTGAAGAATGATGGAGTTCGTCAGTTGGGATGATGACATTCCCAATATATGGGAAAATAGAACATGTTCCAAACCACCAACCAGTTATTGATCTGATTCTTAGGGAAAAATATGGAAAACGACCTTTCCACATTTTTCAAATGCATGCCAACTGCCCAGCGACCTTCAGTTGCGCATATTCGATTTGATGCTGCTCTCGTGCAGGCCTAACCGGGGTCCACCCCAGCCATCAGAGGGGGTGGCTAACCAACTTAGCTTGATCTGGCATGCCTGGATCAAGTGATTCATTCTGAGAGAGCAAGCTCTCCTCCCAATAACACATCTATGAGCCCTATGCATATATAAATATAAAATCATAATACATCTATTTGTGCATTTATTTATCTATTTATTTATGTACACAAATCTCACATCATTAAAAAAAACTATAATAGTGCTGTCTCTGTTCACATTCCGGTCCCAGCCACCGGGTGTGTTTGTGGTGAATTTTCTGGAGCTGAAAGGTTCGAAAAGATTCAGAATCACCTTCAGAAAATTCAGGCAATGGTGATCTGATGTGACCTGATGGGGAAAATCAACGTGGCAACTTGTTTCACCATTCTCGTTCTCGAGCCCATTCGGTGGGTTCAACGACCACGTTTGGCTGTTCAATACCCATTGTATCCCAATTGCTTTAAACCAGTTAAGTTCCCAGAGTTTGTTTCTTCGATTCCCAATCTTTGGAATTACCAGCTGGTTATGACTAACATAGCCATGGAAAATCACCATTTTATAGCTAGGTAAACCATCTATTTCTATGGGCCATCTATACCATGGCTTTGTTAGTCATAACCAGACCGTATTTGATCTTAGATCCGCATTCTTCTGGGTGAAATCGCTGTTCGCTCGCACACGGCAACTCGGCCTCCCCTCTGGAAAAACCAACTCGCCGAAGCTCAAGCCCTGGCTTGGATCCCGGATCGCGGATCCAACTGCTTGGTGGTTGACCTACCCCTCTGAAAAACATGAAAGTCAGTTGGGATGATGACATTCCCAAGATATGGAAAAATAAAATGTTCCAAACCACCAACCAGGCAAAAATAGCTAAGTTGGTGCTAACTACAATCACTATAAGGTTCAGGGGAATAATGGGGAATATATCGAGCTAGTTCCTTGGGCTATCATCTGTTTTTGAGCCTTATAACTCGGGGGGCCACACCATGTACCCAGAGTTAGATGCCAAAGTGAGCGGAAATTTGGAAAATACATGGAAAACATCTCACTACCATCCTGGTGGAGCACTTTTTGGCATCCTTTTTTTTCCCCCTCAGTTGCTATATATATATTAAATATACCCTCCGGTGATTTAATGTAGCTATGGAAAATTGCATTTTTCAATAGATAAAATAATCATAAATCATCAAATTAAATGAGCCATTTTCCATAGCTATGTTAAATCATCAGAGGGCATATGGGAATTTATGGGGATGGGTCATACTTTAAGCTCCATGGAACCACATATTTTAGTATATGAGTGGCATAAATCAATATGAATCCTCTACTAGTTATTGGGGTATATTGGGGTACCCAATTTTGACCCATAGCCACATGGAAGTATCCTGAAATGGGGATACTCCCCAGCTCATCCATTTCATTTTCGGATTTTCACGGAATAAACCATCCAGCTATTGGGGTACTACCCCCACATGGAGATTTCCATAAATATGGGTACCCCAAACGGATGATTTATAATGGACAAAATGATCTAAAATGGATGATTTGGGGGTACCACTTAGGAAACCTATATTGTTATATATAATTGAATATTGGGAGGTCACTGCAGCGCCTTCTTCCGTCCTTCCACGCGTGTCCGACCCGGTCCGCTCGGAAAGGTCTTGGGAACACGTCCTGGGCGAGGTTTCTGACTGAAAAAATGACCCTTTAAAACAAACATTGATGTGGAAAATCTATGAAAATATATGAAAATGTATCATGTGTCAAGGTGAAACCCATTGATCTCCATACCTACGCTAGCCTACTGACCGTGCAGGAGCGTTCACCAAGCTTGACCCAGCAATGATGAAGCGGCTATCTGCTCGCCAGGCACATAAGAAGTGACCATCCGCATGAGACTTAGGGTTCGAACGTTGATTTGCCACACATATCCACAAATGAGCCATGATTCACCTAGAGAAGCTCGGACCACACTAGAACAAATCTATAGCAAAACCAACACATGACAGTGACTTACATGACTTACAGTGCCTTTTGAGCCTTCGTCCTTCGTTTATCCTGTTCTTTCCGATCTTCGTTGACTTCGCCCGGATCCAGTCACGGATATCCAAGGGTCGTGTCTTTTTCCTCACCTGCTTGGTGTCTTTGTGTTCTCTCACCTCGCAGCCGGAAGAGATGATGAAAAAAACACATGGGGATTCAACCAGCCTAAGAATAGGATGTACCCTCTGGTAAACAAACGACAAACTATGGAAAATCACCATGTTTAATGGGTAAATCCACTATAAATGGCCCATCTTCACTAGCTATGTAAGTTTACCAGAGGCTAATCTGATGGTTCAGCCATGTCCAAAATCGAATTGATCATTTTAAATGTTACTTATACGACGGTTCAATTAGTGTTCATTCATATTTATGAAAACCGTCCAGTCTTGGCATTAATTGAAGATATCATGGCTGATATCATATAACATGATATAACCCTGGTTGATTTACCATGCATCTATATTGCAATTAAATGTTCTTTATTGTGTCTTAACACGTGCTAACACTGGTACTGGTTCACCATCAAATTATTTCATATGTTGGGGATGCCACCTTGAAATGGGAGACCATTGTCCCAAGAAAGGTTCTTACCTAATAAAGGAACTTCTCAGTGGCCGTCGTCTTTCCCAGCATCATCATGATGATGGTGATGATGATGATGATGATTATCATCATCATCATCATCATAATGTGACTTGTTGGTGACTTGTTGTTAACATGTTTACCATTGTAATTAACGGTTATCATCATCATCATCATGATGATCATCATCATCATAATGTGACTTGTTGATGAATTGTCGTTAGCATGTTTACCATTGTAATTAATTGTTATCATCATGATCATCATCATCATAATCATAATGTGACGTGTTGGTGACTTGTTCTTAACATGTTTACCATTGTAATTAACGGTTATCATCATCATCATTATCATCATCATATTGTGACTTGTTGATGAATTGTCGTTAGCATGTTTGCCATTGTAATTAATTGTTATCATCATCATCATCATAATGTGACGTGTTGGTGACTTGTTGTTAACATGTTTACCATTGTAATTAACGGTTACCATCATCATCATCATGATGATCATCATCATCATAATGTGACTTGTTGATGAATTGTCGTTAGCATGTTTACCATTGTAATTAATTGTTATCATCATGATCATCATCATAATGTGACGTGTTGATGACTTGTTGTTAACATGTTTACCAATGTAATTAATTGTTATCACCACGGTCATCATCATGATGATCATCATCATCAAAATGTGACTTGTTGATGAATTGTTGTTAACATGTTTACCATTGTAATTAACGGTTATCATCATCATCATCATCATCATAGTCATAGTCTGACTTGTTGATGAATTGTTGTTAATATGTTTACCATAGTAATTAATGGTTACCATCATCGTCATCATCACCATCATCATCATCATAATCATCACCATGTGACTTGTTGATGAATTGTTGTTAACACGTTTGCCATTGTAATTCGTGGTTATCATCATCATCATCATCATCATCATGACTTGTTGATAAATTGTTGTTAACATGTATGCCATTTTAATTAACGGTTATCATCATCATCGCCATCATCGTCATCATGACGTGTTGATGAATTGTTGTTAACATATTTGCCATTGTAATTAATGGTAATCATCATCATCATCATCATCATGATCATCATCATCATCATCATGACTTGTTGGTGAACTGTTGTTAACATATTTGCCATTGTAATTAATGGTTATCATCATCATCGTCATCATCATCATCATCATCGAATCATCACAATTAGTAGGATCACAAGTTCCAATCTTCTAGCGGCTCTAGTCCCATGGATTCATTGTCATTATTGCAAGGTCTCGGATTCATGATTCCTTCCCTTTTGGTGTCTTACACCCCGCCCCCCAGTGATTGTTGTGGTGACAACCATAGCCTGTCCTCATCACCCCTTAAATTCTTGGCAAAAAGCAGCACAGTATTCACTATAGACTCCCTAGTGGTGGATATTCCATCGGGCAAATTCAACTAATCACCTCCGGCAAAACAGCAAATCTTCGCTTTCTTGGTACATTTCCCCCATTGGTATCTTGATCTTCCCCCAGAAAATCAGTACACCCGATGCAATATCATCCCATGGGTTGCAACTGCGACCAACAAGCCTATCATAAGTCCTCAAAATCCTGGCTTATCATGGCTTATCCCGTCTTATAATTGGATGATCTGAAGCCCATGTACTGTGTATATTTAGTATTATTGTTATATATATATATATATACATATTGTATAATATATATATATATACTACAATATAATATTATATACAGTATATATATACATATATAAAAAACAATATATACCATGTTATAAATATATATGTGTGTGTGTGTGTTTTATCTATCCATTTATCACTCAATTCGTAGCTCCTTAGCGTTTCATCTTTTCCCCCGGCCTTCTCCATGAGTTTCTGCATCTCCAAGGTCCATCCGGTGCTCCCCAAGGTGTTCTCGATGGCACCGCCTTGGGGCATATGGTTACTTTGTTACTTAGGTGTTCAAGTATATATATATATGGTTATATATGGGTTATATATGGTTATATATGGGTTATATATGGGTTATATATGGGTTATATATGGGTTATATCCATACATAATGGGTTATTATGGATTATATATGGTTACTTGTTAATAACAAAAGTATAACCAAGTATTATGATTATGGTATTATGTTAGCAACCATTATAATCACAAATAATAGTATCAATACTTATTATTATGGTTATTGTGATACTTAGGATTACTAAGGTTACTATATGTTATCATGCTTCTATTGTTCAAGTATCATTTGTGGTAATAACATGTTCTGAATGATATGGTAGCGTGGTAACATAATAACAAAGTATAGTATAACCTAACAAAACTGAAGCTGAAATTAACATAATTCAAAAGATCTTGCTGGTCGATGAGCTTATTATGATACATGAATAAGCATGGATCTAGTGGTTCATCGCCATGGCACTAGCCCAACCAAGACTCAGAAGATCAACATGGGTCGACAAAAAAAATGGGTCGAATCAGCCAAATTGGGAGCATTTGGTTATGACTAACATAGCCATGGTATAGATGGCCCATAGAAATAGATGATTTTCCCATTAAAACCCGCATTTATAAGGGATTTTCCATGGCTATGTTAAATAACCAGATGGTAAGTTAAACCAGCATCTCTTCCATTTGTGCATCTCATTGTTGGGGTGTGTGAGGCGATTTGGAAACGACACATGGCAATTCAGCAGCATAAGGATAAGAAAGAAAAATCTTGAAAGAATACATAATACATAAATCCCATGTATTAAACATATATGGCATAAACAGTAAATTAAATCCATACTATTCATACTATGGCGAAATAGGCGAACATCGGAAATAACTGGACATTCTCACCTTGAAAGTCGCTGGCGACTTTCCCTCGGATCAACGACTGATCATCCCCAACACCAATGACGGATCGGACTGGAACAGACGGTCCCTGGGTCTCAAATGCTGTTCACTTAGGGCCCTTAGGGCCCTTAGGGAACATGGAGGCATGGGCAAATCATGTGCAGTGATTGATAGTGATTGTTGATCATTCGTGATGGTGACGGAACATATATTAAAATATCGTGATTGCTGTCAATAAAGTCAATAAATTGATGTCGCGTATTTCATAAAACCAGCTTTTCCCTAAAGTTCGATACGATTCCCCCAACATCCCCTAACAATGTGGAAAACTAAAACCCCATAATAAACCATCCCCAATATTACCATAGGTGGATGAAATCATCCCCAAGCACTTGTTCAGGGCACTGGTTTACAACATCCGCGGGTTTACCAATGAAAAATTGAGGTTTCTAGCTGGGAAGATCAATGAACATCATCTATATACAGAATCACACGGATCAAAAACAGATGTCTTTCAATCTTTCAATGGGAAATTCATCTATATGGAGAATTTTCCATTGCCTTGTTTGATTACCAAAGGGTAACAAATCTTCAGCCAGGGCACTACTCAGTGAGAATTTGGATTTGTTGGTCGCTCGGCTGATCGCCTGGACAGTCACGGCTGATCGATTGGCAGATTTAAAGGAGTCATTTTGAAGCGATTTGGCATGCAAATAATCAGGATTGTTACCACCATGGCTGGGCATTTGACTCCAAAAAATCTCTATACATGCTGTCATGCTGCTTAAGTATGTGTGTGTGCACTATCTATATCTATCTATATATGTTTTAATATGTGTGTGTTTGTGGTAAATATATAACCCCCATGCATGGCCAAAAGATGGGAGAAGTTAAGGTCAATATTCCAAACCCACCATTGACCCTCTGGTATCTCTGGTAAACATACAAAAAACTGATGGAAAGATCCATTTTGACATAACCAGAGGGTAAGATCATTTGTAGATCACTTTCCTTCTGAAAGCATGGGTTTTTTTTCATATTTTTTTGGATATATTGGAGGATACTGGAGGCTACGGAGGCTAGCTGTTCCAGAAACCCCCAGTTTCTGTCTCCACTTTCCTTGCTGATGAAGATCACGTGGCACTCCTTCTTGGCCTCGGCAATTTTTGTGCCATTTTTCCCATGTTTTTTTTTTCGATTTTCAGGGATGAACTGTGAATTTTGGGAGGCTATGGGTCGGATTGGAACTATGACCACACATGTTTATTGTTGCTGGGAGATAATGGATGTTAATGGTACGTATTTCCATAATTGTTGTGAATTGTTAGTTGAACACTATAACCCATGATTCTGCTGTTGCTTTTGTTCTTTGCCATTCTTTTGGTGCCCCCAATATGTACCAAATCATGGGAGGATCAAAACCCTTAGATTGCTCGGTATTCGGCCTATTTTCAGACTTGCAGTAAACTCATAATATGCGGATATATGCGGATATATCGGATATATGGGGTATATTCATCCAACCACTTTTTTAGCATTTCTTATGCTGCGTATGTGAAGCTCCTTTCATGCGAGGGATTACCATCAGCAAAAAATTGTATGGGGACCCTACCTTTGGACAGCCCCAAACTAAACAAGGATGGATCGATAACACTATGGAACCGTTGCATGATGCAAAAAAAAAACATTTTGGAAAGCAGCAGAAACGGTTTTATTGTAGAAATCACAAGGACTATCTTCCCTCCAATATGAGGGAAAACAAACTTCCAAGAGACATTCTCAGAAACCATGGTTCAACGGGTCAGCTCTCTTCACCGAGTCGTTCTCCCAGGAGCTCCCGAGTTCGTCAAGTCACCAGAAGGTTCACGAAGAAACTGCTGGAATCCTGAGACGAAAAACACGGCCATCGACTCCATCGACCATCAAAACACGGTGTCTCCAGGCTGCATGGTTAAGAAAAAACAAAAGATTCCCAGCTCATAGATGATGAATATTACAGCATAATATTATATAATAGATAGCACGTATACATACATATATATATACTATAATATAATATATGGACCCCCAATATCTTGAGTATAAAAAGACGCTGAACTAATCGTTAGTCCTGTCCAGTGGTTTTGAAACCTGGACTGATCTCTTGGCGAAGTTTTACGATTGAAACTTGAAACAAGGATTTTTAGCTACAAATATGAGGCGCTCCGGTATATATATATATATTTATATATTTATATATTTATATATATGTAGATATAGATATAGATAGATAGATTTAAAAATTGCAAATATTCCTTTCAGCCGCTTCGGAATCCCCTGGGCTGTTAAGATGCACTCCACTAATCTCACATGCGATGGGCTAATTTGATTTCATATCCTGGGATATTCCAATATATTTCAGAACATGTCCCAATATAAAATCACTAGCTATGGTTTGATATGTTTGACATCAGCATTACAGTAAAAAAAAATGATATGTATTCCATACCAATACATCTACCCTCTGGTAAACGTTGACAAAAAACTATGGAGCATCACCATGCTATCAATAGGTAAATCCACTATTTCAATGGCCATTTTCAATACTGTAGCTTTTTGTATGTTTACCAGGCCGGGTACAACCATTTGACTATAAAACATGATGCCCAGTGATCAATTTCTTGCTGGTTTCGATTCGGGATCCCCCAAGTCGCCATTGGTTTCAACACCATTTTATGCGGTTTGGGTAGCCCCATTGGTTCATTATTATCACCAATGTTAATCACCAATTATCAATAATTTGCCATTGTAGGAAAATAATCAATTTATCATGTTAATCATTGATTAACAAATTATACCCAATGATTATGTGTAATGATGATTACAATTGCAACAATGATTACAAATCATCATTCATCATTCTACTTGGCTGCTCATCCCACTTAATTAATGGATATTAATGCCTTGGTTCACCCTAGCTATAGGATGAACTTCCTACAAAACTCCCACCATGTTTTTTCGACAAAAATCATCCACATCTCGAACTGGAAGCCACCTGGTGGCCGACCACAAAATCCCAGCCCGCCCTGGCAGCGCACCTCGATTCCGAAGCGCAAGCTTTGACTCACGTCCGGCTCCAGCCATTCCCGGTAGGGCCCTTCGTCCAGGGCCTCCAACGGTTTTTTGAAAGGCCCGATGTGGCTGGAAAATATGGGAAAACTATGGGAAAATATGAGGGAACAACCATGAAAATGGACGTTTTAATGAGAATATCATGAGAACTGATTATAGCAAAACCTGCTGATACGCATTGATACGCCATGTCAGTCTAGCTGGCTTGGAATCGGGTTTTTGGCCCACCCAAAATTGGGATGTTGAAGAAAAATTGGTCATAAAGAGATAGCGTGGGCCAGTGTAAGCAACAAAATGACTGTTTTCTGTGGAACCTGCAAACACCAAACAGATGTCACTCTGTGGGATTTTTTTCGTGCAGGTTTGGGTGATCCCATTACAGGCTCATCCCAGCAAAATCCCAATGAGAACCACTGCGCCATACTGCCCCACTGCCTGGTGGCTGGTCTCCCATCAAAAATATCAAGGCAAATCATCCCAGGATGGACAAAACCAGTTCTGATTCGAAGGGTTCCAACTGGGCACTGTGTCTGATCCACCAGCCAAAAGGGAACCTTTTCAGATCTTTTTTTGGATCCATATCCCCCAAAAATCGGGCTTCAAACCTATACACTTTCCATGAGGTACGAACAACATATGATATATTCTCTGGGTCAATTATCATTGTGATAGTTCATGAATGTTCATGATATTTCCCTATAATGTGGGTAAAACAATGTCAGAAAGCACCCATGACTGGGAATGGTTTGCACCACCTGCAAAAATGGTGATTTGGGGGATGGTTTATGAAAATGTTTTACCTCCCGTTTAAATCCCATGAAACTGCTAAGCAGATCTATTGGACGCTACCCACATTACCCATCATTCCAGGCTTGACGAGACCCTGTCGCACCTGGCGTGCGGTATCACAAATGCCCAGCGCAAAAGGCTCAGGTGCTAAACGTGTCTCCTGCGCCGCCGCCGAAAACCGCTGGTTTTTCTGGGGATTCCTTGGGGGTGAAACCCCCAAACGAATATCATGACGTCATGGACAAAATCATGGAAACCTTGGTGTAAAAGTGGTGGCCCAAGTCATTGTTTAGGTATGTTTAGGTTACCCTCTGGCAAACGTTTACATAACTATGGAAAATCACCATGTTTAATGGGAAAATCCACTATAAATGGTCATTTTCAATAGCTATGTCAAATTACCAGAGGGTAGCGAGTTGATCTATGGTAGATATATTATGATATCTTTAGGCAAGGCTTAAACCAACAAACATAGCTTGGCGGCATCAACATTGACATAACAGATGGTTGGAACTGAGGAACCACCCTGGTTATTTCTGGTTGTTTGAGGTCCGAGGTACATATTGGGGCGATTTAATGAACGCAACTATGGTGGTGAAATACGGGCAACCAGCTTGTCAATCACCACAAGGTCATGGATATGTATGCAAAATACCTGTAACAAAAATAAGACCGTACTATAAGAAAAAAATGATGTCACATGGACATATGTTTTGGCACAAATGCAAAACCATTATCCACACACACACATATATATATATATATATAAATATCGACCATGTTTATGATTATTACCATGATGATCATCTATGCTTCTAATTATAACATTAATTATTGTTATGTATCACCTTCCCAAGAATATGATCAACACAGTAACTGCCCTTATATTTATCACCAGCCCCTCAAGGCTGGCAAATTTCGCCTGGTTTTCCCGACCAAACTTTACGGCGGTGTTGGATCACAAGGATCTCGGAGATTTCCCCCGTTCCCACTCAGAAATCCATGATTTTTTACATGCAACTTTGGGCGGGAAGTGATTAAACATGCTCGCGTGATTTCTTGGCAACTTTGGGTCTAGCCGTCTAGCCAGTTTTGCCCCGGGTTTTCTCAGATTTCTACTCCTCATCGAGTTTGTCAAGTTGATCCACCAAATGCTTGTTCTCATCCAGGCGACACGCCATCCTTGTGACCGCCAAGATGGAAGCTTGGGACAGAAACTAAGACAGAAAGCGAACTGGAACATCGCCCGTTTATTATAGGTAAATCAACGAGCCACTTTGGCCATTCTTTCAATAGCTATGTGAAATTGCCAGAGGCTAAACATCAAAACTAAAATGCCCAACGCCATAAACCTACCAGTTCGGGATGGTTTCTACCACCCATTAATAAACATGGTCATTTTATGGATGGTTTATATATGGCATTGGGTTTACCACTGGCATTGGAAGAGTTTTGGGGTATGCCCGGTATGCCCCTTGAAGTGGGATGCTGCTCTTAACAAAGCCCAGTCATGGTTAATAAGATTGTTGATGGCATTCCGTCTGCCACACTATCCATGAATCATCCATGAATCATCTAGTAACTATCCATTAACTATCCATTAATTATCCATGAATTATCTATGTTTTATCCATTAGCCATCCATTTTATCATAGGGTTTACCGCATTTGTAAACTGTGTACACCATCAATAAATTCCTCCGGTACGTTGGCTTGACTCCATATTCACCTCGTTGCTGGGATGGATGGATGAGCGAAAACAAAGATATGTATATCATATTAACATAGGAATATATCATATATGATATGTTGAATATGATATATGATATATGAAATATGATGTACATAATATATATATATATAATTATATATAATTATAAATATATATATATATATGTGTGTGTTGCTGTCTATATCAATGTGCTGGATGTCCAAACCCACCGCAGCGACTTCAAACAACTTCCAAGCGACTGGATGTCCGTGACATCGTCTCCGACCACTTTGATTTCCAACTTCCGTGTGAGACCTTCGCCGTGAAGGGCTGATGTTGTCTTACTGATGCTTAGTAGGGAAAATTAGCCTCGGGTGATATAATATAGGATATTAATGGTGATTTAATGGGATTTAACCAAGAAAAACAATGTAATTTAGTGGAATTTTAATGTTACCCTCGGGTCATTTAACAGTTTGCTATTGAACATAGTCATAGAAATAGTTGGTTTACCCATTAAACATGAGCGTTTTCCATAGCTATGTAAAATTAACAGAGGGTAGGGACGAATGGGATGATTGATTATGATTTTCATAGAAATTACCAAGTAATAATTGGGAACTCATAGTAATTATGAAAATATGATCACCATCAAAATTATGATTCTTAATTTTCATAGCAATGGATCACTCCCCCATTACGTTTAGCCAGTGAGTTGTGGTTTCAGTCTTGCCTTGGTCACTTGGCTAAGAATTGTCATATCAATTCGACCTTACAACGTTGGACAGTATAATGAGAGTAAATCATTTATGACTATTAATGATAAACCATGATAAACCAATATAAACATTGCCAATCTTAGATACCCTGCCAAAAAAAAAAAAAATCTTTGCTGGTTAGTGGATATTCCCATTGATACCCAAAGACTAAAGGATTAAAGTACCCATCTAAGATTGACCTAGTAAACCATACCCATCTGAGATCCGTTTTTTTCCTCATTTTGCATACATTCCTCTGGTCATTGGTAGCAACCCCCACCGGATTTGTGAACGGCCTGCGGCTATACGACACTCGTGGCGGACACCCACTTTCAGCACCTGCGGGGATTTCACGATTTCCCGGTTGAAGCGCTGTGGGGCCCACCTGTCCACAAAAATTCTGTTCAACCATACTAAAACGCACAAAGATGTTTTTTTCAACATGATTCAAGTAATCCAAGTTTCCAACATATCAAACATGAAGCAACATGAAACAACCTGAAACGAAATCTTGCAGACTTCACCCAGGTCATCCTTTAAGAGGTGCCTATTCCAAGCCGAAAAAAAACGACATCGAAATCCAGCGGTGGCGCCGTGATCTGCTGCCCCATCTCCTCGAAGAGCTGATCCAATTCTTGAGTCCTTGCATCCGCTGATGAAAAATCTGGAGGATCCTTACAGAAACTGGCAGTTAATAAGATTGATAGGCAGAACGACAGATAGTAACTGGCAATATCTGGCAATTAGTAACTGGTGAATAACATTTAATAACCATATTTATAACATACCATGTATTTATATGTATTTATAATATATATCAACATGTTATAACATGTTATAACTGGTGAATAACCATAACAATCCACAACACCACTTAGTAACTGGTGATATAACCATAACACCACACTGGTGAATACAGTAACATTTAATAACCATGTATTTATAACATGTTATAACTCAGTTATGTGCTGTAACACATGTGGGATAAACCCAAACATCTGAAAAAAAACACTGTATATCTGGGAAAGTGGGGAAAATCGGCAAAAATCCGTCCAGCAGGATTCAACCCGAAAGATGACCAGTACTAGGTTTGGGTGACAAATAGCGGGGAATATACCTTTCAAAAAACATCAAAAAACTAGCCCTTGATAGTCAGCCATTCGGGTACACAATTTGGTTTATGACATATCATCGATTTCAGATGTGGTGAAACATCAACTGATTGACAGCAGCATGTGTCCAAACACCAACTAACTGGGATGTTTGTGGTTCAGATACTGGTGCTCCATCTGGCATCATTTGCTTGGTCCAAATGATGATCAATCCATCACTGGCCATTCTATTCTTTTCACTCACAACGATCTCAACCACTATTATAACTTTTGTAGCTAATTGCTTATCATGTCACTATTCAATACTTATGAATTTCAGGGCGTGAAACATCGAAAACATCCTCAGCAGGATCCAAGGGTCAATTCCCCCACGGCATGCAGGTGCTGTTTGATCTCCGAATCCAAGGTATCGGCCTTCAACGTTCGCATAACGTTTGCAGATTACCCGATTACCCGGTCTCTTGAAGAAATTCAAGGAATGTTGAAATGTTGGTAAACAGATTGAATACACATTTCACTGGATTGGTTTAAGGGAAAATTTACAGGAAACCATGGTTTTTATATGTTTTTACCATCAAATATAGGGCTTTCCTGTAAATTTCCTATCATCCAATTCTATGAACATTGTTTTTGGATAACTGGTACTATTATACACATGCATACCCGGATGTCCATTGTCCATTGTACTAGAAAAAACTGACACGGATTGAAAAGTTGTCATTTCAACAATTTTGATGACGTTTCACAAATAAAAAAGTGGTCGTGTTCCAAAAAAGTAAACGATCTTGCTGGTGAATTTTTGCAAAGTGTACTACTTTTTCAAATTGCGCTCAAGTTGCGCAAAATTGCGCTCGAGTTGTGTGATGATTTTCTGTCAGTTTATGCTTGGTGCCCTTAAAAAGTAATGCCCGTCAAAAAAACGATACGAAGATGACTATTTTGATCTATTTTGACAAAATTTGAACGATTTTGACAAAACTAGTAGGAAACCATGGGGGGTACTTTTTTCTAGTACGAATGGATGCCTAGGTAGTTATATATATATATATATATCACGCATATGAATGTATGTAATTATATATATATGGATATATGGTTGTTTGTTTGCCTTCCCCCTCCATGTTCTTAAGTTTTGTGGTGTCTGTCTGATCTTTGCCCGTGAATTCCGGATGACGCAGTGCTGGCATTACTTTGCAAGTCTTTACATAAACTTTACCAAATACAAAACACCACATCACAGCTCATCACCCTACATAATGCACATATACGCTGGATAGATAGATAGATAGATCGATAGATAGATAGATCGGTAGATAGACAGGTAACGCAGGGTAAGATTAGATTTAGATTAGATTAGATTGGATTGATGGATAGATAATTATATGTATAATATACCATCTGGATATTTAACATAGCCATGGAAAATCACCATTTTTAATAGGTAAACCATCTATAAATGGGCCATTTTCCATGGCTATGTTAAATAACCAGAGGGTATATATATATGTGTGGATTTGCATAGCCAGGTAGCTGTGTCCCATGGCCATGTCTGAGTACCGGCCATCAACATATCAATGGAGTAGTCCAGGTGTTTTACTGGAAACTAATGGTGATTTAACGGGTGTTGAATTGCCAAACATGATAACCAATGGAGTCAATGGAGTGGTTTAAGGGAACATCTACCGGAAACCATGCTGTGCACCTTCAAATCATAAAGGAGTTTTGTGCAATTCTTTCTCTACTCAATCGGGAAATATACTCTGTAACAATGATTTCCGGGCCCATTTTCCTGGGTGAAAACAACAAATTTGTGCTGCGGAAAACTGGCTGAAAATGAATCCTTGACCCCCCAAGGCTGGACCCCAAATATGGGTTGGTGAACATCATCCTCCAGTGTGTGATATTTTTTATGACATAGTATTGTACATATCGATTACATAGCAATCCCGTAGATTTAGAATATATATGAATATATCTCTGTATATCAACATGTCCCGACAAACCAAATTATCCCGGCTCTGGGAAGTTATTGGTTAATATATATAATATATATCACTAAATATAGTTATATATATATATATTTAATATATATATATATGTAAACCAAAATCTGGTCCCATTCACCTGACATCCAGGCCGCCTTGGGCATGGCCTGCGAAATGGAAATGGCATGCCATTCCCGGGTGAATGAAGCCTCCAAGCGCGCCTGAGATTCCCCCGGGTCGCCATGATCTCACCTTGCTACCTCTGGAGACTGGGCTGGAAAAGTGTCCATTTTGAGCTTCCAGATCTTTGGTTCAAATTCATTCAAAGCTGCCTTTGAAAAGTCAGATTTCAAAGCCCCCCTGAAAGTCAGACAGAAATCCGTGTTTCTATCCGAAGCAATCTTTCATAGTTGCTGGGATGTTGCTGGGTAGTGTACCATTCGCATCCCTTCACTAGCTGTCACTAGCTGATGTTTCCCAAACTTACAAGATGTTTCAAGTTGTATCATGTTCTCCTATGAACTTACCCAAAGAAAGGCTTGCTCTCCAGTATGTCAACTTTCAGCCTTTCAGCTATCATTTTCCTTGGGATTTCCCTCTTCGGGGTGACTATGGCAGAAAGATCCTGCAAGATCATGACATTGTCTCACCACGCATGGAACTCCGCCCATGTAAATGTGGTTCATCACGAATCTAGATCATTTTGCGCTACCTTCTGATCAAAAATCCATGGCTCGAAAATCCCCCCAAAAAAGCTGACTTTCCCACTGAAACGTCGTCGTTGGGTGATTTCGGTGCCAGATTTCGGTGCCAAAAATTCCCCACCTTCGGACTGCCCGTGGACTCAAAGGATCGCGTCACCGAGGTATCGAGCCCCTGCCGCGACCAAATTCGTCGTCGATGTTTGGTGGTATTTCTACGGGAATTCTACGGTATTTCTATAGTAAATTATGGGAAAACTCAACCCTTTGTGGTTAAAACCATGTCATAAACCACCCATGACTAAAAATGGTTTTCATCGAACCTATAAAAATAGTGATGACTGGAAAATGGTTGATATGGCATTGTTTAACCCACATTATATATATGTATATATATAGTTGTCATACTAGTTAATGGGTTAAGGTTTACGAACCAACTTATACGATCAAGTTGTAACTTGGCATACAACTTGGTTAGCCACAGTCTACGGCAGATATCTCTATATTTAATGGGTGCTAATGGGTTCATAACAAATGGGACAAACTATACTCTTGATACTTCTATTAATGGGATTATAAATGGTCAATGGTAATGCCATTTTTACAGATTATGAATGGGTTATAAACTAACTTACATAATCAAAGTTGTTTCTATATAACTCTATCCAAAAAAAATGTTTTTCTATGAAATGTCAATATGATATTTCTATGGTTTCTATGGTATTTATGCATTTATCAGATCATGAAATATCGAAAAGCCACTGGACAATGTCTGGATTCTTACACCTATACATCTAAAAACATTACAGTATATATACACGTATGCTGTTACTGGCGCAGTATCATATAGCCCGCATTTGTTCCTCAAGCCTATTCATCTCATTGTGAATACATATTCCTCCCTCTCGAGTTCCATGTCTCCAGTTGATTGAGTACAAAAGGACAACCTGTGACTGACAACCCAAGTTTATTGATCAGGAAATCTCTCATTGTACTAAATGGGACCCTGACTATATAAATATTGCCAGTTCCTTGATCCGTGGTCGACCTTAGGAGATGGCTCAGCGGTTTGTACACAGTACCCTCTGGTCATTTAACATAGCTATGTAAAATCACCACCTTTAGTAGGTAATCATCGAACTAGATGCTCCATTTTCAATAGCAAACTGTCAAACAATTTGCCCTAAAAAATTGCCAAACAAATTGTGCCAAATCGCCTTCACAACTCACCAGCCTGAAAGGCATCGTTTCCAGTGACGGAAAGCGACTGTGAGATCATGATCAAATTTAATCCAGATAAAAACTCCGTGATATCCCCTCTCTCTCTCTCTCGCTATTCTCGGCATATTCCCATCACATTCCCAATTATAACTATTCCCCTTAAGTATAATAATGTACCCTCTGGTTCGTGAAGTAATACTAGTTCAATGGTTTATGATGATTTACCTATCAAAGGGTAAGTTTCCAATATGTTCCAGTTGGCCATATTAAATAACCAGATGGTCCACTAACATGACGATGTGGAACATGGCCCATTTTATGGATGAATTCCCCAGGGATCTCCAGATTATGGTTCTGAATTCTCCAGATTTTTTATGGTCACCATGTGGTGCCCCCGGTCGATAGTTATATAAGTTGGTGAACATAACTCTAATTTCACTAGGATTTATGGTAGATATATGGAACTAGTTAATGATATTATAAACCAACTTATAACTGGGGGGGGCACCACCCTTGCATGTTCCAAATGATATTCGTTGATGCCCCTTGTACCTGACATCGAACCCCGACGATTTCCACAGTGGATAAACCCTTTGCTTCCACCTTGATCGTGCGATCGTCCATAGCGAAGCGGCTAAGCGAAGGAAAATGGTCACATAGTGGACACCGTTTTCTGGGAATATCACCCACTAAGGCTTGAACTCTTGCATCTCTACCGGCTTGGATTACAAAACACAAAAATATTCGTTGAATGTTTCGATGTGAAATCGATGTTTTCTGTTTCCATATGTTTTCCCCATATTCTCCAGATATTCTCCAGGTGTTCAACATGTTGTCTGCGTAAAAATAGGGGGTTGGGCCGTTGGGCCTTGCCATAGCTGGACCGGCTCCCCTTAAGGGATCGCCAGATCCAAGGAAGTGGAGGATCATCCTACTTGTAGATATGGATGGATATATCATGATATATAGAATACTAGAATATAGAATGATATAGATATATGATATAGATATATGATTGATAATTCTAGAAATTTATTGATATATGATGTTATCCAATTTATTTATAATTATAGTTCTATATCAACTGATTGGTGGTTGACCTACCCTTCTGAAAATTATGAAAGTCAGTTGGGATGATGAAATTCCCAACATATGGAACAATAAATTTCATGTTCCAAACCACCAACCAGTCTATATCTATATCTATATATACCCCTAAATATAGTTATCGATATTATCTTTATTATAGTAATCCTAAAGGAACTAAGTCTATATATATATATATGTATGCAGTTAAAGATTCGAGGATCTTGATTCACATCCTAAGCTTAGGCCTGGAACCAAACCAGCGCGCGGTTGGGCCTAAATTTTGTGCACCTGAACCATCCACAGCTATGACGACTCATCAACATCGGATTTTGTTTAGGGTTCTGAGGGATGGAAATCCATAGAAATCCCATAGAAATCCACATGATTACCATTGATTAGCCGGTAAACTAAGAGTTAGTTCGCGCGAAAATCATGGAAAATCCACCATGTTAAAGAGCTCAAATCGATTTTCATGGGCCATGAAACCCATAGCAAACTCTTATGCTTACTGGAGGGTATTGGAAACGAACAACCACTATGTTCACGCCAACCAAGGCTTGAAAGAGCTGTCATCTGGTGGTTTTAAAAACGCATGTCGCTTGGATCTATTTGGGACCACCAAAGCTTGCAACAACATATTCCCGCAACGTGACACCATGTGCAAGTTCATTGTGGAGCGTCATTTAAGAAAATATCGGAAAATAAGCAGGCGCGAACCGCGGATGGGTCAAAACCATTCAAAACCATTCAGTCTGGACCATTTATGAATGCACTACCCTCTGGTAATTTAACATAACTATGGAAAATCACCATTTTCAATGGGAAAATCCACTATAAATGGCCATTTTAATAGCTATGTTAAATTACCAGAGGGTAACCCGAAAAGTTTGGCCAGCTACGGGGATGATTGCAGAGACATTCCACCAGAGACCGTGGCAATGGATCATGGCCTTCGATGACACAGCAAAGCTCCATTGGAAAGTGAGGATTTCCCAGTGCTAGGATTGATTTCCGGGTGGCATTTATAGTTAAATCAAGATGAGATGACCAACCACAACCATGCCTGACTTTGCCGCTTGGGGTCTGAAATTCCACAACTCTTTTTGAATCAATCCGATTCCATGATGTGGAGGCGGGCCAGAGCTCCCCTGCAGATTCCTCCCCAACTCGCGCCAGAAGAACCTAGTGCAAATGAGAGCGAAGAGTAGGAATGATTGGAATTGATTAGTACTCTACGGTAATCAAACGTCGCAATTGAACATCCGCCATAAATGTGTTTCTTTTTTTTGACATGGGAATATGATTGAACTGAATGGGGCATTGTCCATTACCACTTTGGATTGCCAGAGGGTAATGGTCATGATCACAATTCTGTGGACCGTAGGGTGTCATTTTGCCAACTCATCATCTACATGATACATTGGTAGTGGTGAGGATGAAGGGATGAAGATAATGAGGACCAGAGGGAATTCCAAATTTTACAGCACGGCCATTTTGCTTAAATGATTTAAATGTGCTTAAACTGTTAACTTTAGTCAATTGGGGTTACAATCCCAAATTCCAACAAGAAATCACCAACCAGCTACCCCAATGGCACGGATTTTGATGTCAACATAGAACCAGGGCAATCAAAAAGAACACGGATCTAGGCGGGATCATATCGCCAAGTGCAACAATCCTCAAAAAAAAACGTATGGAATTGTCCATGATCATCCAACTGATGGTTTACGTTTTCTCTTGGTCATCAGAAGCTAGCTTTAGAATTTCATTCATTAACATGGTTCAAAATCTGTGATTTTACATGGAAACATTATGGAAACAGATGTCTCTTTCGCCCAACAGAGTTCCCAACAGATGCATCTTTCGCGGCGGATTTTTCATCGCCCTATATCGCTTGAGAAAGTCTTAAAAGGCTTCAGCAGCCCTTCGAACGCGACTTCTTGATAGCAAGTCCCATTTCAAGGGGCCCAACCGATAATTGAGATATCCATGGGCGATATCATTCAACATCCATGGATACTACCACAAGGGGAATGACCCTTCAGGTAAACCATAGAAACCATAGCTACCCTCAGGTAAACGGGTAAACTTTATTAACATAGCCATGAAAGATCACCTTTTCTGATAGGTAAATACTGTAAACTATTGTGCCATTTCAATGTTCAATAGCTATGTGAGTTTACCGGGGCATATCTTTCATAACAAGATTCTGAAGAACTCAGGCGTCCATGTCACAGGACTGCTGTTGCAGTGGTGAGCCACCCGGGTCTGTCAAAAGAGTCGGCCTCTTCGCGCCATGAAACGAACAAAGGTTTTCCTGTGGACCTGGAGGACCTGTCGGTAGGGTAGAGATTTCGACCATGGGGACATTGACCAACAAACATCGACCATGGTTCAACGTGAATGGATGGTTTTTGATGGTTTCCCGCTGTTTCCCCAAGCTTGACTTTCGGGCTTGGTCGCTGTAGCGAAGCGAATCAACTGAATCTCATGTTGTTTCCTTGCTATGACTGCACTGTCAATGGGGCCATCATCATCCACTGTTCATAGTTAACCTGATGTAAATGAACATGACTAAACTTCCCTAGAGGCACAAAAGCCATACCTACTTTTACGTAAAATATAAAGTTCCTCTATTCATAAGCCCAGGATAAAAAGGTATAAAGAGATTGTTCTATACTGCACCTCCCGTTCGTTCCATGTAACATGATATCCCCATTTTCCCTGGAGAGATCAATCATGGGATTATGGGAGTAGAATGGGATAAACCATCTACCAACTGGTGATTTGGATTTCTTCCACTAGCTATCACCGCCATTTCCTCGTTACGAACCTTGCTTTTACGAAGCGCATTTTGATTCGCGAAAACCTGTGTTCTCGGCCCAAGGGCCTCTCGGCATCCGGCCGAAGATCTCGGACATGGCCATGCAACAGGAACCGATAAAAAATGGAGGTACCTACCATATATAAGGTCTATATAAGGCCTATGTTTACGGGAATATCCCTATAGAAAATAGAGAAAATATGCCCTTATATATAGTACAGTAGCTGCATTTTAGGATCCTGACATTCCCATTGATTTATGGTAGGTTTATGGTAGGAAATTGGGAGCTTACCCTCCATCAAATATAGCTGGAATTCCCCAGGCCAAATGGATGTTTTAATGATAAATGGATGGAGATGTCCCATTGCCATGTTTGATTACCGGAGGGTATACATTAACGGTTGAACTTGAGGATATAGCTAGGCTAAGTAGGGTTTCCGGCTACACACACACATATATATATATATTGTAGCTAATGGCCTAATGGGGATTTAACCAACCTCCAGTCAATGAGTCAGGTGACCCTCCAATCAATTCTAGGATGTTCATGGATATTCTAGGTCTTAAGCCAAAGCAGCTAGATATTCAGTTTCGAATATTTCCTCATCAACAAGCAATAGTTAAGGGCTGCTATATAGAGCATCTATCTATCATGGGCAGGTCATGGGCAGGTCACCCTTGGGGCCAGTTGCATCCCCATCCAGTCGATCTGATGAGGCTCAAAGCCTACGTTCACCAATCTTGCCCCTCTGGGAATCAGTCAGACGGCAGTGGAAAAAAACAACAAATAAGACCTTAATAAGACCATAGTAGACCATATAAATTTCGATGATTTTCCGAGTCAGAAACCTTGATCATTTTATTTTGGACTTTCGATTGCCAAGTTTGATTACAAGAGGGTAAGCCTGGATTTACATACCCCCTGCTTGATCTCTCGAGTACAGTTTTTTTTGCAAAATATCATGGTTGGCAACTGGGACCCTCCTAGTTATAGTGACTGGTGTCTTACTGATCCCAATATGACATCAAGTCTTGGTCCATGTTCAACTCCAAACCTATAGGATTTAAATCCGTATGTATAATTTCTATTCTATTCCTTATAAGTATGCCCCAAAATATAGAAGATATAATAGAAGGTGTACCCAAACATTGGTCCAGAAGAGTTGTAGAGCCACTACATGGTGGAATTTCCTGCAAGCTATGTTCACAAATGCTGGATTTGCCGAAGTCACTTTCCAAGCCCCTCCTGTCCTCAGACATCTTCGGTCGAAAATCATACCCGTTCACCGGGGCAAGAACAGCCACTGCATCGTACACCTCCCTGGTTCGGCAGATCTCGGAGGGGCCGCGATACAGGGCATTCCTCGCACAATTCAAAGATTCTCTACGGTTCAAAAGGGGTTCAGCCGCTAGGAGTCTTCTTCATGTTCATGTATACATATGTATACGGGCATTTCCAGGCAGGCAATCTCTTAGCCCATGGCATTTCAACCGGCCCGGAACTCATTGTTTACCCCATGGCATTCCACCATGGCTTTGGAGCCAAGCCCTAAGAAAACCGGTGATGATTCACCCCTATCGCGGCTATTGCCAGCTTCCATAAGCCAAGTCTTTAAGGATTCCATGTTGGTCTAGGTGAGTATAGTCCTGGAAGGATCTGAAAGGTGATGCCCGAATTTACATGTGGCTCCAAGTTCCCAGCAAAAGTCATAGTATAGTAATTATCGAATCTCTTCATTTCGGCTGTGGTTTAATATGTTTAATCGTCAGTAAAAGGGATATGATTGCATTACCTGGTTTCTTCACGATGAAAGCACTTTTTTTTCGGGCGAACCCCCTTCATCTTCAAGTTTTGGCCACGGTGGCCGCTTTACCGAATTCCTTTGCTTTGCCTCCAGCGCACATGCACTCAAAAACTCCAGGTAACGATACGCAGTGCAAATGGTAGCACATAAAATACCTAGCAGCAGCATATATCAACACGTGAAAATACCACAGAAGGAAAAACAACTAGTAACTAGATCAGAGGAGGGACGGAAAAAAACTGGCAGTTATGTAAAAACACGCACATACACACACACATATATATATATATATATATAATTATACAATATATATATATATATACAATATATATATATATAATATATATATATGTGTGTGTATGTATATAATATATGTTTCAATTGGTGGGTTCAACCACCAAAAACGAAACCACCAAGCATGGTCTTTCTTCTGGTCACCGTTTCACATTGCAGTATCACCTCTGCTACTTTCGTTGGGTGATCTCTATCTTTCCCTTGCCTAAATCAATGAATCCAGACTGGTTCTGAACATTGGCCCTTGGTTCTGGAAGATTTTTGTGGAACTTGCTATGCCTTGGGAAAGATATGGACTCATGAGTCTTATGAGTAACTATCTTGAACTAGTATTCCCCAAAATGCATGGTAAGTGGATTGATACAGCCCCATACCTGTCATGTGGCCATGTCATATGGGGGTGTTCGAAACTGGGATTTACCCTCCAAATGATTCGGGAGAATGATGATTGCCGCAACCAATGGATGCAGCCTACAGAAAAACCCATGTTGAGACCTGACAGTAGTCCCACTTCAAATGGCAGTGTGTCAAAACCTTGTACCCCTGGTGAACATCAAAATAGCTGGTAAATGGATGTTCATCCCCCTAAAAATGGTATTACTGTAATAGGTATTGATCCATACCCAAATCTCCGCTGCATCTAAATAGCAGCAAGCCGCATGTGCTGATCCCCTCACGCGTCCAGGGTATTCAGATGCGCTGGGGTCTGAGGCAGCTGGTTCATGCTGGTTCAACTGGCGGTTGGATCCAGGCTGTACAGGCGACTCCGCCAGTGGCGAAAGATCCCTGCACCAGCTCGAAAAAAAGAACAACATTTAATTTGATAAAATCATAAAAAATCCTTATCATGTCCTCAGCGTCTAGTTCTATCATGTTCTATCTACTTCTGGTGGCCCCCTTGACCTCTATGCCCACCGGAGAGGAAAAAAAAAACACACACACACCAGGGATCCCCATTCGCTCAGACTCAACGGTGGACCGGAGGCGCCGGAGGCGCGTTCTTGCTGTTCTTCAGCGACTTCCACCAATACGGTCCCTGCCACCTGCCGATGGCTGAGGCAGTCCCACTTTGGGTGCCACAAGCCAAAAGTTATACTGAACCCAAGTGGCTAGATCATCCCAAGCTAGGGATGGAAATTAAAACAGTGTGTAAAATGTGTAGCCTATAAACTATAAACGATCAAACGAGTGTGGTCTTAAGGCATGCTGGGACGCAATCATCGTGTTCGGCCGTCACTTGGTGAGGTCCTTACGGTCCACAGCCACATCCCCACGTTTTTATTGATCTGTTTGAAGTGCACAGGAAACTCGCGTTCTACATAGGGTTTTTCCCTTGAAATTCAGGGGGCACGGACCTCTCCAAAGAGCCTCCACGGCAGTAGTCCTTCCAAAGCACGGCATTTCTCAAGGATACATTTGTTTAGCAAGTCTTAGCATATAATATATATATATAAGTACATATATATATATATATGTGTGTGTGTGTCTTTATGAATGAAATGCTTGTTTGAACTTGAGGATTCAGATGTGCAGCATCAAGTTCAACTAAGTCGCAATTTCCAGGGTTTAAAGATCGAATGCTACACCTCTTATAGATCTTTGGGACCTGTTGCAGTTGTGGTTAAGACATTTTATATAGCAGCTCTTGGCTGGTGATGATTCCCAACATGCATTCACCATCATGTATGGAGTTGTTCGGCCAGTTCATGCATTACATATATACATATTAAATATATATATATATATAACTGTCTAAAACATCTCAACATACTATCAGAGACCCCTCAAAGGCTGAGCAGAGCCCCGAACTCTCTGGCATCCCCTATCATCCCACCCCTCGCATTATTCATCCAGTTTGTGCAATCCCATAATATCAACCCAGGACTGCTAAACTCTAGAAATCGGAGGATCATTCCACAAAAATCTAGCCATCTAGAGATACGACTAGTTGACTATCAAAAACTGCAAGCTCTTAACAGTTGTAGATAAAACTAGTGGTATATCAATCTATAGTAGTAACATTAATTTAGCATCCCAAGAAAAAACGATCCACAGATGTGGGAAATTTTATTTTACCATACCCGACCATGTGCTCCATGGTGCTGGAATATGTCCCAACATTTACCCCATTTTTTTGGCCCAGTAAATATGGTCACTGTAAATATTCCATGGAGATCCATGGGATGCTTTGCGCCGGCTCCTCATTGGTCTTGTCCTCGGAACGCTCCGAGATCTTTGCAATCTCCTCTTGCAGCAACCTGGTGCCGGACCGCCGTCTAGGGAAAATCATGATCAACCAGCAAAGTATAGGGATAAACCAAGATGATATGGGGATCTGGTTGGTGGTTGAGCCCTACCCCTCTGAAAAATCATGGAGTTAAAGTCAGTTGGGATGATGACATTCCCAATATATGGAACAATAAAAAATGGTCCAAACCACCAACCAGAAGATGATATGGGGATAGAATATGATATTATTTTTTCTATTATAATTATAGCTAACAATCATGAGAGTTGCGTCTGAAAATGGGCTGGGTTGATCCCCAATTGGCCATCAAATGATAAGGAAACGAGGTTCAAGTTCCTAGCTAGTGCAATGAGGTTGCAAACAACCATGGGGAATCAATACCAACCACGGGCGAAATCCTGGAAATCGAGGCAACCCCGGAGTGTGACATCTGGGACGGGGGGGCATCACAGCCCGCGCGAGTTTGGGTATATGGGTATGATCATTCCACATGCCAACGTACGAGTAGATGGCTTAACCTCATTGTCATGGATTCTCGTTCTTGGGCCATACTAAACTTGGGCCCACAAGGGGTCTGCCTGGTTGCTTTGGCTTAGGACATGGTTGGGGAAATATGACATGTTGATTCATACCCAACTTTTGGGTTGAAAATTGGATATATCAAACAAGGGAAAAAGGAGAGATTTCGGCAATGTTTAGCTTTATGTTTCCGAGAGGCTATCCGAAGATGTGCCATGGGCAAAGTGTTTGATGTTGATATTTGGTGAACTGTCCGTGTACTTTCTGGCAATTTAACAGTTTGCCATGGAGAATCACCATGCTAAACAGGAAGAATCATCTCTCACTAAACGGGCCATCTATGCCATGGCAGAGTGTTTTTCATGACCGGAGGGCAACATCTCCAAGACACCATCTGGAAGTGATGTCATTCGTGTTTCCATGTGTTTCCCTGGGATACTGGGTTCCATGGGGTCAATTGTCAAGATCATCCCAGCGGCATTGAAGTCTCTTGAAATTCGGAAATCACTTAAATCCACCTATGTCAAAGATACATATATACACAATTTCGCATAAATATATTGATTTATTTACTTATCTATATTCATTTATGCAATTTTAGTTTTTATTGGTTTATTCATAAAATAACATTTGTATGTGCGTGCGTGTAACATCTAAATAGATGTAAAACTTCTTTCTTTTTCTTCCTTCTGTCCTCCCCCTTTTTAAATCTAGTGAAAGGGTTTTAAATCTAGTGCAGGGGGATGAGGGTTCCCTTGGTGTGCCTCATCTAACAAAGACCGCACCAAGTGGACGTGATATCAGTGCCCGGCCAGCACTGA
>Ga0126342_10000430_pt1 | contig 44674 bp, 46 predicted proteins | sample Cyp1metagenome_FD_92528 | JGI IMG/M metagenome (GOLD analysis project Ga0126342, IMG submission 92528) | Coral microbial communities from Lord Howe Island, Old Settlement Bay, Australia - Cyphastrea 1 metagenome | ecosystem: Host-associated > Invertebrates > Cnidaria > Coral ...
ATATCATCATATATATATACATATATATCATCATATATATATATATCATCATATATATATATATATATCATCATATATATATATATATATATCATCATCATATATATATATATATATCATCATATATATATATATATATATAGATATGTATTCTAAATGTCACAAGCTAGAAAGAGGCAGCATGGGATGCTTGTGCCAGGTTTAGGTTGGTGGATGTTTGAAGATGGAGTTCTAAAGCAACGAACTTTGGATCATCGGCGCCTCAATCAATGGATTGGTTCAAGGGAAAATCTACAGGAAACCATAGATTTTTCCCATTAAATATGGGGTTTTCCTGTAAAAATTCCCTTAAGCAAATCCATTGACTCAAACATGATATATGCTAGTTACGGAATACCAAGACTGTGAAACACAAGCTGCAGGACGGTGGATTTGAACGTTGATATGCCGACTTCCATCTGATACTGACGCACGCACCTTTGGATATCAAGACGATGCACCGCAAAAAGATGATCCCTTTGACGACCTGGCCTGGAGCGTCCAGGGTCAGCAACGTGAGTGATCTGCGCCATGGGGGCGGACGATGGTCTCAGGGTTAAATCAGATGTGAGGTTATGCTGCCGCCAGGGCAGATTCGTACCGCTGCCAGCAATCTTCGTTTCACAGCGTTTCACACGATCCGCGTGTTGCAGTGGACTTTGTCATATGTGCAGATATGTAGAGACCATAGAGACCTATTGAAAAGAGCAGGTCTTGGAAATCCATTGCACCTGGGGCTTTGTTGTGGACTATGGTGACTATGGGTGACTATGGTGACTATGGTGACTATGGAAATGATCACTGTGGATTCGTCAGCCCTTGGTGGTGCTATGGAGATCAGCGGAATGGCCGGTTCAGGCCGCGAGGGATTCAGCATTTGCTGCGATCCTGGCCGGATCAGTTGTGACGTGGGGCGATCCAGATTGTGGTGGTGACAGCTCTATCCAAGAACAGTTGAGGAGATTTCAGGAGTTTTTCTTTTTTCTTTTTTGAGAGATTTCTGTTGGCACAGGTCGTTGGGCCCTCCTAGCTGCCAATAAAAGTGCCAGATATTTTGAGGGAGCAACATGGAGATCGTTACGAAAACAAAAAAAAATAAAAATGAAAAAAACGTGCGGACCCTTGGGAATGGCATGAAAGGGCTGGGTCTGGGAGTCTGGACTGGACTAACTTGCAGCCGAGTTCGTTTTTTTTGACGGTTGAGTCTGAAAGATTTAAAATCGCGTTTGCCTGAGAAGAGGGCACCCAAAAAATCTCATTTTTGAAGATTGCGATACTTTGTAACATATCTATTGATTTCCATTTTTGGGCAAACCCAACTCAGCAGTATCATGTATCTGTCATCATTTGCGATCTATGAGATCCATCTGCAGCTGTTTCAGATCAGGGTTTCTGTGGATCCTGATGCGGCTGCTGGTTCCCTGGATGAAGTGGGACCTGGAAGGGCTGACATGTCACCACTGGATCCAACCTGATCCAACCTGATCCAACGTCCAAGGCAAATGTCAGCTTCACCGCATTCTGAGCGGCCTCGGGTCTATGATCGTGGGGATCCTCTTGTTCCTCTCAAGGCGATCAGCTGGGTTGCGAGTCTTCGCTTGGCGTCAACGAAAGCTGAAGATTCGGCAAGATTTCGAAGCCCAGAAGGGTCATAGTCATACCTGTGTGGTTCCAAAGACCCAAGCAACCTGGATTGCCACGGCCAGGATAGATTGGCTCCAAGCACAAGAATGTCCGAGCTTAATGGTGGACAGAGAAAATATCAGTCAGAACCTTAGCCTCTGGCGATTGTCACCATTTTCTGGACACCTGAAATTTTCGGACCAGCCAAAATCAGATGCCAGAATAATTGGATGAACGGAGAATTTACAGGAACCCACAACTACTTAAATTGCCAACATTGCCATGGTTTTCAGCGAAAATCCCGAAGAAGCGAACCCCCATTTGGTTGATGATCGCAATTGACTATATCATTATATATATATATATATCATGATATATATATATAATTATATATCTATAATCTATATATATATACCAATCACTCAATCTCTCTCTCTCTCTCTATACTTATTTTGAGATTTTCTGGCCCTGAAAGTGCCATAAAAACCACGTCCAAATTTCTCGTCGTTCCGAACGGTCACCGTTCTTCCAGACCCTGCGATGACCTGTGGTGTGCCCTGTCAACTCATGGAACTCAGCTTGGCAGATCAGTGCAGGTGAGACTTGGATGGGCTTGGGGTTGGGCCACTTGGGGTTGGGATGGGAATGGCAGCAACTTTTGGGTGACCGGTGACCATTAAAACACAGGGGTTGAAGAAAGCAACACATTGTGGAGTTGAATGGCTCCCCAGCTTGGATGAAGGGAACATTTTTATATGTAAAGCAAGGGTCCCTGTAAAGAAAACATCCTTGAAGCGGCCCGCTGCTCACATCCATGCCTTGCCGACAATTACGACTTCTGTTTTTTTTTTTGCCTTGGTTTGGGCCGCTCTTGAAACCCGGATTGGGATTTTCACTATGATGGATGTTGGTTTCAATGTTGGCTAATGATGGTCCGGATCCCAATAAGGAACCCAACATGAACACATTCAATGCCGGACCAGGTGTTTATCAGGAGGAAGGGATTATCTAAGAGAATCATTCCCGCCCAAATGGCGATGTTGATTGTGATTGGGGGATATTGGGGGAATGATCTGTTTGAAACATGGTCAACATGTAGGCTGTGGCATTCTTGTTTGTCCAGATTATGTCACGGATGATGTGGGACAAGTCCCAGACCAAGGATTGGATGGCGAAAACACACCCCTGTGACCCTGACACACCCCGCTTTTGGCTGAGATTTTTTGGTATAAAACCATATAAAACCCATACCTACAATTTTCAGAAATCCAACATTGACCCGTGTAACCCATGTATGTATTTCATTTACTCGTGCGACATGATATTCGTTTTATATGGCACACAGGACAGATAGATAGACACATGCAGACGCAGATACGCGATGATACGCGTACATTGTTGCATAGTCCGATTTGACTAACATACATATACTTATATATATAATTATATATATATATATATATATTGTATATATGTATATATACAATTGTATACACATATCTTTGTGTCTAGTATTTTTTGGGTCTGTTGGTATGGTGACCCAGATGCACCTGGGCGTAAAAAACAGACATTTCACTCCCATCATTTGGACGTTGGGATGCCAGGTTTGATGTCTCTGGTTGTGGAGAGAACGCAGAGCTGCCATGTTTGGAGAGACATGAAGCCCTGGTCATAGTATAGCATATTAATAATATGATATTATACATTATACCCCAGTTATCTGTATCTCTATATATATAATATATATATAGATACAGATAACTGGGGTATAATGTATAATATATAATTATATATACACATTATATGGGATATCTCCAGGTATATATGGTTTACAAAGCATTTATTTACTGTAACTGGTATGCACATCCAAGTGGGAAAGGAACAGGGACGATTGCCAGGTGCCCGCTGGGACATCTTGCCCTATCGCTTGCCGAAGCCCTTTTGCAGGGGAGGCCAGGGGTGGGTGAACCAACAAGGCCGTCAGGTCTGCAATGACTATCCTGGTCACGATATTTTGGCAAGAGTTACAGTATTTATAGGCTGTTATACCAAAAGCTGCCACCACTAACAGCCTCAGTGGGGCTTCGCAATTGGAACTTTGTTGGGTATCCAGCCCCAACATAGCATGGCAGAATGTCACCATGGGTGAGGCTGCGCCGGCCTCCTGTCCTCCTGGAAATACCGATCCCTCAACACCTGTGGAGCTCCAGTTGCAGATGATGGCTGATGGCTGATAGTTGATGATGGTTTGGGATCTCAATATCTTGATGGTTGATGGTTGATGATGGTTGATGATGGTTGATGATGGTTGATGATGGTTGATGATGGTTGATGATGGTTGATGATCAGGTAAAGTCGTTGAGCAGAGCCACTGATTTTGGGGGGCTAATGGGGGCTAGGAGCTGTTCTCTGGGCATTTCGAGCTTGAAATGACTCTGGTGCTAAGGGTGCCACAGCATCTAAAACTCGGCATCTTCGCCTAAGCAAGTTCCTAAGATCATCTGCAAATGACACCACTTCATGATTTCACCCCCTGATTCCATGATCTTCGATCCTGGGATCATCGTCCCCTGTCCCAGGAATGGACCGCCCCGGATTGCGACTTGTTCGCCAGCGACTGCCCTATCTTGATGGACCTCCCTGAGGCTTATCTAGAAGTTGAAGAAGGTGGCTACACCTGCGCCGAAGGTTTTGCAGGAACTGCGGTGGCCAGGTGTGTTCCGGATGAGGAGTGCAAGAGCAGCTTACAATGGTTTGGTGACTTGGAGAAATATGTTGGAATCCTCAGGGAGTTATAAAAAAACATACGGGATATCTATGTCTCTCTCTATATATATAGATGATATGTCTATTATGTATCCTGGGGTGTTATAAATGGTTTTTGTTGACACCAAAGCAACTTTTGAAGTATTGGCATTGGCCAAGAGATGGGTAGCCTGTGAATTGTGATTCCTTTCAGCTCAACATCTCGAGGCCCCAGATCAACTGCTTACTGTAGTTGGAACGGTCCTGTGAAGCTCCATTTTTCACATGGCTATGGATCAATACCTATAAAAATATCATTTTTAGTGGGATGAACATCCATTTACCAGCTATTTTGATGTGAACTACAGGGGTACAAGGTTTTGACACACTGCCACATCCCAACCACACCAAGGATGCGAACAAACCGCGGCCTGTGCACCGCCTCTGAATTTGATCGGTTGCTTGTTGGACGTGACGCAATGTAGCGAGGTAAAACCCGGTGGAAGTTGCCCAGTGAGTTGTCGTTTCCCTTACACGGGCTGGTCTTCGGTGGCTGTGTGCCGACCCGATAACGTTGACGAAGAGGTGGGATTGTTGGTGGTGGAACCTCAGTGCACCCTGACATGTGAAGATCCACCAAATGAACCGGAAGGAACTTGGATTTATAATAGCCATACACTTAAGTTTTGAGTTTTGTCTTTGTTCCATTTGTTCCCCATGAAAAATGGGAAAATCTTGCCAAGGATATGTGAAAGTTTCCACTGGCAATGGCTGGGCCTGCGCCCCGGGCTATGGGGGCGATGCCCAGTGGGATTGTGTCATTGATTCGGTGTGTGCGTCCAAAAAGGTCCTCTCTGGCTGTAGCTTATTGGCGCGATGTATTTTGCCAGAGGCATGGGGCAAAAATGGGCAAAATGGGGTGTGGTACCCTGAGTTTTGGTACTGAAGCGACTGAAGCAGAGTTTATTTTTATATGTTTATATGAATTGATATGGCTTAAAGCTCGGCTTAAAACAAACACCACCAAGACCTTATGTCACCAAAAGCACTGTTTTCTTTTGATGCAAACAGTAAACATATGTACAAATTATACTCTTTTAACTATTTCAGTTAGCAGAAGTTTGAATTCAATCCAGTTCCTTCTGTTGATCAACCCTTCCAGCGCCAGGTCGAAAACGCTTGCATGTACGACTTCACCCGCTGTATCGGCGAAGCCGCCAGTCCTGGCAGATCGTGTCAGGTGCACTGCAAGCAACCGTACCAAGGCAACTCCACCAATGCTAGCTGCCCCAATGGGAACACCAACCCATTGCGCCAGCTCAGTTGGGAGGAACCCAACTGCCAAATTGCATGTGCCGAAGTGGCCGATGTTCCGGTGGGTTATTTGTCCCATCCCTACATTCGAGTCTTTGGTGGTTGGCAATGCACCGATGGCTATGCGGGTGTGCCTTCCATTTCCTGTGCCACGGATGGCAACTGCAATCCTCAGCTGCGATTTTCGGGCTGCAACGCCCTGTTGCCCTGTGAACCTCCTATCCTGTCGCAGGGGAAGCTGTGCGCCTTTCAACACACCTGCATCTCGGTCCGCTCCGGGGACTCCTGTGAAGTCACCTGTCGTGCCCCGTATGTTGGTGGGGTGGCCTTTGCTACCTGCCCTCCCAACAACACCATTGTGGGTCGGGAGCTGGTCTGGGACGAGCCCAATTGCAACCTACAGTGTCCCATGCCGGACCCCGTGCCTGCCGGCTATCTTCCCGATGGGATCGATATGACTGGGAAGCAGAAATGGACCTGTGCATCGAGATACGAGGGAATTCCAGATGTCAAATGTGACATCGGAGACGACTGTGTGGCGGCTTATATATTTGAAGGCTGTGTGCCTCAGTGGCTTGGACCTGTGGGACCACGGGCGAGTTGTGGTGGCATTGGTGGGCTCAGGTTGTGGCTAATTCTTGCGAAACTCCAGCTGTCAGCCATTGGAGATATCTATAATTAGACATCAACACGCACAGATTATCATCATAATCATAATCATATCCATCTCCCTATCTCCCTATCTACTGATCTACCTATCTACTCATCCATCCCTCCAACCATCCATATATAGAGTAAAAATTACAATATATATATATATATATATTTGTAGATATGCAAATAAATAAATTAATACATATATATATATATGCAAATACATATATATATATAATATACATGTATACAAATAAAATACATATTTATACATCTCCCAAATTTCACAACGACCTCAGCAGCTCCAAGGACCTCTTGCCGCCTCCCTGACGACGTGCCTTGCTCGGTGGACTTCTCTCAGTGTCTCAACGTCTTCGCCGGCGACAGCTGCGAGGTCTCCTGCGGCCCCAGTTTCACGGGAAACGTCACCGAAGCCAGCTGTCAGGAGGGCAACACGGATCCGATGACACCCTTGGAATGGACCTTCCCTGGATGTGTCTTGAGTTGCCAGGTGGGAGGCTGACTTTTTCGATATGAGGATGAAATATTAAATAAATGAAGAAAGCTTTGGAAGGGGATCTTTCAGAATTTCATCATTTCCAAATGATCACAGTCTTCCCATGTCTTCCCTGTCACACCAGGATCCGGTGAATCCAGTGGGTTACATCAAGACGCGCTTCATGTGTGCGGCCAACCATTCTGGCTATCCGGAGTCGCTATGTGCGGCGGATTTCAATGACCAGTGCAACCCCACGTACTCCTTCTATGGCTGCAATGAGGTCGTTCCTTGCGCAGCCCCGCGGCCGGGTGGAGGACGAACCCGACTGGCTTCGTACAGTGCAGAGGAGATGGGGGAAGGGGCCAGCGAGTCGTAGATGCTTGGGTACATCTATCATCAAATCTGAAGTACTATGGATATCATGAGAAATGACGATGTACTTTTGGCGATTGATACATATTGATATACAACATGAGCAACACATGCTTGCGTCATGCAATATAGGATTCCATTCCTCACTGCATTTGTTGGGTGGATTTCTCCAGTTTTGTGGTCCAAACACCAAGCCACCAAAGCCCTGGGCCTTCCTGAGGACCAACTTTGTATGTTTGATTTTTCTGACTGTCAACGAGTCCCCCCGGGCGGAAACTGCACAATCCGCTGCGGCTCGGATTATGCTGGCAAATCCACCGTTGCCTACTGTCCCTCGGACAACACGGATCCCAATGGGCAACTGGCCTATTTGGAGCCCAAGTGTAGTCTGAAGCCCTGTGAGATGCGGCCGCCACCGGGATATGTGGAAACTCCTTGCGGCTGGGAGTGCGATAGCGGCTACATTGGAGATGTGAATTGGTATTGTGCTGCTGTTGGAAGGGAACCTGGGCGCTGCCGATCCGAACTGATCATCAGTGGCTGCACTTTGACTGTACAATGTGCTCCACTAATGGTGAATGATACATGCAGGCGGGGACAGGAAGAACTTGAAGAATTGACGAGGGCTTGGCAGCTGCCATGGAATCACATGGGCCAAGCTTGTTGAACAGTCTGAGTGATAAGACCGGTTGAACAATGGCAAATACTCATGATTTGCTCGTGCACGTGGGGAAATATACACAGTCCAGTTTGGCGTTTCTTGAATTCCATGAACCCGAACTCTGTGCCACATCCTTTTTTGTTCTTCTTTGTCAAATGCAGGAGGGGTCCATACATTGGCACATAACCCTACTATAATTATGGCCATGTAGTCACAACAATTCATCCCATCCCCTTAAATACCATCGGTGGAACGGCGCAAGCCTCATGGAGGAGCAATGCTTCACAGTGTACTGCGCTGCAACCGGGTCAGGGCTGCAACATCACCTGTGCTGAACCTTACACTGGAGGACAAGGCCCAGAAGTGAGAGAAGTTGAAGCCAAAATGGACAGACGGTTGTATGGCCGATAGTGATATGCTGGTTGTGAGTTATGTCAAATGGACCTACTGTAACAAATTTGGGTGCTTTCATCATTTCTTTCAACCATTTTCAAGGCTCAGTATGACTCGATTCGCTGGGGGATCCCAAATTTCAATCAGGTGAGAATGCCACCTGGGCTTACTGTCCTGGTAGCACTACGAAGCAAGGGCAACAGCCACTTTGGGGGACTCCAATGGAAGAATGGGCCCTCGACTGTGAGATCGACTGCGAGTTTCCGAACCCCATCCCTTTAGGCTACATCTTTCAGGCTGGGGTCTGGGGCTGCGACACCGCCAATCAGCAGCTTGGAAGAATGGGGTGATAGAGGGAATGAGTTCGGAGTTGCGACCTAAATTGTTCCAAACCCAGGAAAACCCACAAAAAGCCTCCATTTTCTGAGAAAACAATCAATTGATTCACTCGTACTCTAGTACACATCCTCACTGGGAAAATACATGTTATATAAGTCACTCATCGTTCTCATGGGCAATGTTTGAGGACATTTTTGGCCCAAACAAATATGACCATGATCAAGGCCCACTGTGAAGTGACATGGCATCGTCCTCTCGCACATTTCAATCAAAGATCGTTCTCACGAGAGGCAATCGTTCTCAGGAGAGCAACGTTCTCACCAGAAATTCCTCAGTGGAAATTGCAAACCAGTTTTTTCACCAAAAAAAGTGAGAAGAAGGATTTTTGAGAAGAATGGGTAGGGTTGCATTTTAGGGGAGGTAAAGACAACTTTGAGCATTCTTCTCGAACAATCGTTCTTCTTAAACACATCGTTCTTCTCGAAAATAGGTGTGCTAAGATGGACAAACAGAAAACCAGCTGTTAGTGTTGAGGAGTTGACAGCCGGAGGATACTGTAATGGGGACTAATGGGGACTCTGGGTTGTACTATGTTGTACTGTTTGATAAAAAAAACAGAAGTTGAAACAGCTATTCGGAATGGGCAGAGTTGGATTAGCAGTTCATTTCTTCACATTCTGATGCACTCAGCCGCAATCAGGTACAGCGGACAGGCACTTGGAGAATGTGTGGTGAACGAGACCAATTGCGAGCCCACTTTCGTGTTATCTGGCTGCTTTCCCACCACTCCCTGCGATTTTCCAGCGATCGATTCGTGCCAATACGATGTCACGGACTGCCCCACTGGACAGATGCTCTCAGGAACCTCATGTCAGGTGAAATGTAAGTCGCCCTATATGACTCCCTTGGGTGAAGCTCATGGTTCCATTGAATGTCGGGATCCGAACATCGATCCTAAAGGTGCCATCTGGACCCCACCGAGCTGCATTTTGGGATGTTCTGAGCCATCGTCTCAGACTGGATATCGCAACGTCTTGGGTGAATGGCAGTGTGCCGATGGATATGATGGACCAGGATGGGAGCACATGCAAAAGAAAAATCTCCAGTTCTCCCTGAAAGAACCACGCCCAGATGCACTGATTACAACCAATCAGCTTTTCAGCTTTTCCATGCTTTTCCAATATTTTGAGAGATTTGCTTGCACCGTACCTGTTTTCTTTCCATAACGGGCATTTCTCTGCTTAGATAGACCTGGTATGACCTGGTTCCTGCTGGTACTGTTCGCAGGAGCGATTTGGTCTGAATGCATCGTCGACCCCGAATCTTGCGTTGCCTTTCCTCGACTTTTTGGATGCCAACCCTTTGTTCAGTGTGCCAATCCGGAGTTGACACCCGAACAGAAGTGCAACTTGGAGCATGGCCTATGGCCTCCATGGGCTCAAGATGTTCTTTTTTTGGGTGAGATACCATCCTTGAAGACAAGGTTGCCCTAACCTAATAATTTAATACCATGCAAATATTCATGTAAATGATAGCCACAATGGGAGAGACATTGGCGATAGGAGTTTTGGAAACCCTGGAAGACGTGGAATAATTTGGAGTAGTTTGGAACAGTTTGGCAAAAAATGATGAAAGAAGTGCATTCACTTTGGCCTAACGGCTACATTTTATTACATTTTGGGCTTTCCGCGCCATGTGTCCCTCTGAGGTACCGTCGACTTAACAGGCGGATCTTGTTTGGACCTGCAACCAGGGCAGGTTTGTACCGTCTACTGCCAGGGTCCCAACTACTTTGGTGATCAGCTCGGTGCTGGATGTCCCGCAACCAATTTGGATCCCACCAAGGTCATCAATTGGCTGCCTCCCACCTGTTACTGCAGGGAGCCAGTCCCACCACCTGCCGGTTATCTGCTGGGTTCGGCACCCAACACCTACACCTGTGCGCCTGGCTATTACGGCCGGGCCAACTATCGCTGCGTTGTTGACACCACGACTTGCGAACCCATCATCACGATGACGGGATGCAACTTATTGGCGCAATGTGCGAAGCCTCGGGTGCCCGGGAGGCAACATGACATTTGATTGTCACATTGGAAACACCAAATTCATCAAATTTCCATGCTTTTTCAGTAGTTCAACCGCTGAAATGACAATTTTGGGTCAGACAAGCCTACATGGGTCCAGCATATCCTTCTGGATGCCTATGCCTGAATTATCTAGTAATTTCACACACACACACAATCACACACGCACACACATTCGATATCATTCGATAATGTGTTACTTACTTTGCCCCAGATCTGTGAAAATCTTTCACACATGACCTAAGGGTGTTTTCGGTGTTGAATTTTCGTGTTGCCTGAGACGGCCAAAGATCAGAATAGCCTACCCCCAAAATTGGATGGTTCAGACAAGTCTAGTAATAAAATATATTACCCGCCATTTGCGGGTACAAAAATGACGCACCGCAGTTTGGTTCATCTCAACATCAGATTTTGGTGAAACCCCAATGTAGTGCGACCTAAAGCTTACAAAATTGATTCAAATCTCTGGAAAATCCACATCTTTGAGATTTCGTGATGTTGGTGAACGTGCCAAGTTGTTGGTTGGTCGTCTCCCAACAAAGCTCCTAATGTTCTCAAACGCCTAGAAACAATGGGTTAGTAGGGGCTCTACACATTTTCGGACCCATTTAGAGTACGTGGCTGTTTTGGTACCAGACCCAGGTGGATGATTACGAGCTCTGCAAGCTGGACTTCAGCGAATGCCAAGGTCCCATTGGGCCCGGAGAGACCTGCAATGTGACCTGCAACGAAGGCTTCAACGTGAACCTCAGTGACTGGACCTGAAGGGTGAGAACAGGTTGGGATGCCCCAAATTTCTTGGTGATTTTCAAGGGAACTATGGAACATATCCACACACCCAGAGGCCTCAAGCACTCCACAGAAGGCGCCATGGTGTCCTAAAAGGGAGGTACCTCAAAAATCCCCAAAATGGATGATTTTGGGGTACCTGCAAGGAAACCCCCAATTGACATGGCAATGGGGGTATCTGCAGTATCCCCTTGACGCATTTGGAAAACGAGGTAACCCGGAGTGCCCCTGGGACAACACCGTGCCGGGCTACGAACCGCCCCTGGACATTTATTGTGGCGAATACACCTGCGCACCTCCTGAAGTTTGGGCAACCTCCAATCCTTTGCCAAAGGGCTATGACGTTGGAACCTGGCGTTGCCAGAATGGATACCGAGGCTCTGTTTCGACCAGGTGGGGATGGGTCGAAGTGATATCATTCTTCCTATTACTATTATTATTATTGTTACTTTTTTTTTGCAATTCATTATTATTTATTGTTATTATTATTTAGTATTATTATTAATTATTATTAATTATTAGTATTATTATTAGCTCTTTTTTATCTTTATTATTTATTTATTTATTTATTTCTGTTATCCTTATTATTGCTATCATTGGTTTACTTACATATGATTGTATAGTATACATTAGTATACTATTTATGTGAGATTGTCTTACTCTATTTGTCAGCACTTTTGTAGGTCCCAGGCACAATCAATGGTCGGGATCTCCTATTTCTGAACAGGGCCAGATTCCCCATTTAATACACCCCCCTGTACAGGATCTCCAAAATAAACAGACGGGCTACTTTATAATGGTTTTTGGAAAGGTTCTTATTCTTCTTCGAGCTATTATGCTGCTGTTTTGTTATGGTTTACTCGTATCCCATTGATATTGTCATTCGACTTAGTATTCTCATTACAGGAAGGTTGCGGCGATTTTTCACAGCACGCCAGGTGCATGCAGTCTGATGAATGCGGCGGCACCCTCCAGCTCTCAGGCTGCGTAGCCCTTCAGCCCTGCTCGCTGCCACGGCTGATGGGTCGCGATTTATGCCGCTGGAACTTCTCGGAGTGCGAGGTTAGGGTCCTGGCAAAAAAACATGTCGCCGAAAAAATGTCCCCCAGGTGAACATGGGGGTTACATGTTTTACCAGCAAACGGCTGCCTAGCCATAATACTTTGGGCAATCAATCACAGAAAGTGGAGATGCACGCAGCACTTAAAATTTGAGATGCATACTTAAAAGTCCTTCCCATAGCTATCGCACCTTACACAGAAGACTTGCCGAGTATGTTTTTGGGGAAAGCACCATCCCATCCACTGGTTAATCATGTGGCCTGGTCAACATACTGCGGCTTTTTGGGGGGTAAATCCATCATTTTCGCAGCCCATAGCGCCAGGACACGGCCTCAGGAAGTTTCTGTGGCATGCAATGCTCTCCACCGTTTTCAGGTCCGGGGGGACAAGCCTTCTGCCCCCCCGACAATGCAGATCTCGCCACTGAGCTGGTCCCTTGGATATGAAGATTGTCACTGATTCTGAAGACCAGCTGTGGGTCAAACTGTGTCACCCCAAACGCACTTCCATTTCATCATTTCATAATTAGTTATAATATGTTATAATAGCTATTCTATATCTGAGTGATTTGGGCAAATGGCAACATTTGATCCTATCTCTATATCCTGCGGTAGAAATTTGGCGAATCAGGTCTTTGTTGAGCCCGACTGTTCGCTGCAATGTCCCGATCCTGACCCAGTTCCACCGGGCTATGTGAAGTTGGATTGTGGATGGACCTGTGCTAACGGCTGGGGTCTCACAAACATGGGGATCATGGGGCATACAACGACACACACACACATGAATTATTCACCGAAATAAAATGAAATAAACATATGGATTTCACCTACAATCATGGAGATACTGCCAATGACTATCATAACCTCTTTCCCTGAAGGCTATGACGGCCGACCCCAAGAAGAGTGTGATGTGGATGACCAGTGCCAACCACGCCTGACGCTTCGCGGCTGCGAACGTGAGGAGAACTGCATTTTGCCTCCGCTTGGATCCTTCGATATTTGTCGATTCGACTTTGCCTGCACAGCCGACACCCCTCCGGGCTCCTCCTGCACGGTGAAGTGCCGCGCGCCCTTCGCGGGTGCCGACTTCATGGCGGAATGCCCATCGGGCAACACCATCCCGCAGTTTCCCTTGGTGTTTGATCAGCAACTCTGTAGCTTGACCTGTCCAACACCCGAGCCGATCCCACGGGGCTATGTGAAAATCAATGGCACCTGGAGCTGTTCCGAAGGTCATGTGGGACAGGCAGAATCCAGTTGTGTTCAGCAGGATGGTTGTGGCGAACCCAAGCTGATGCTGAAGGGCTGCGATGAAAACGTGCCTTGCGCGCCGCCCCAGCTTCGCCCGTGTGAACACGAAACCACCTGTGGTGGGGCTCTGGCACCAGGCGCGAGCTGCAGCATCAGTTGCAAGGCTCCCTTCGAGGGTAACCAAAGCAGTACTGCCAGGTGTCCCAATCCCAACACTCAACGAGGTGGACAGGCAGATTGGGAGGAACCAGACTGTTTCTTGGTGTGTCCCCAGATGGATCTGAGATCGCTGCCCGCGAATTATACATCCGAGGGCTCGTCCGTGGTGTGCGCGGAGGGAGCCGTTGGGATGGCGGAAGTGGAATGTCGCATTGATCCGCAGACGTGCCGAGCATTTTGGCACTTCTCAGGCTGCTTGATGCTGCAGCCATGTGTGGTACCCTTGGTGGACAGATGTCGGACAGATGTTGGAAACTGCACGGAAGTGTATCCAGGAGAGTTTTGCATCATGTCATGTCAGGGAGACTTCGTTGGAGGGGAAGTCATGGGCAGATGCCCTCCTGAGAACACCAACGCCGGCCAGCCGAACCTTGGGTTCAAGTGTTCTTACGTGAAATTTTGCCACCTTCTTTTGTAGCCGATGTTCCAGCAGCATTTTTTTCCTCATGATACTGGGAAAATTCGGGAGTTCGCAAAGATTGGCCGACCATCAAAGTCACGATTCTGTTTCTGATATATTTTGGAAATGGTTTGTTGCGAAACTATCTGATTTAGGCTTCAATTCGACCAGAATCTGGTCTGCGGTTGTCCTCCCCCAGCGGCCAAAGCGGGATACGAGTTGGTCTCGATCGCCAGCGATCGCGATGGCGGCAACTGGAAATGTCGAGACACTGGATGGACTGGCACTGCGGAAGTCACTTGCAACATCGACCCTGAGACTTGCGAAACGACCGTGCTTTGAAGGAATTGGAACATATTCTGGTTGGTGGTTTGGAACATGACTTTTTTATTTTTCCATATATTATCATATATTAATATTGGGAATAATCACCCCAACTGACTTTCATATTTTTTAGAGGGGTTGAAACCACCGACCAGTATTATATATATATATACATATATTGGAACATCTATACCCCAAACTGCCCAAACTGCCCAAACTCTTGAATTGGGATAATCCAGGTCAATGTTCTCCATTTCTTTTGCGCCAAGTGAGGGACCCTAAGAATATCTAAGAATGGTCACACCCAACAGATAGAATATTTCCTTTGAACCTGGCAAATATTTGCTATGATCAATCTTTATTTACCCTCTGGTAATTTAACATTTGCTATTGAAAATAGTTGATTTTCCCATCAAAAAATGGTGATTTTCCATAGTTTTTTCTATGTTTACCAGAGGGTAGATGATTTAGGGAATATCATCATCCATTGGGTGATTCCCTTATCACTTGGGACCCACCAACACGATGGACCTCCAGGTGTTGCTCTCCGGCTGTGTGGCGCTGCACAACTGTAGCGCGCCGGATCCCGGATACTGGGCGCATCCGGAGGACTGTCGCCAGGTCCCCGCGGGGGAGAGCTGCGAAGCGCGCTGCGCAGACTCGGAGTGTGTTGCGGGGGGACCGTTGATCTTCACATGTGCCTAAGATGCAACGAAGATGCAACTGGAACACATGTGAACAACTGGAAGAACTGGAAATGATGGTAATTTTTCGTAGATTCCGGGACTTTGAGTGCTTGGGAAATCTTGGGAACTGTTTTTAGAAGCAACAAAATGAGTGGGGCAAAGTGAGGGACTGGAGGCATGTCATTTATCAAGTTGTCATTCATGTATACAGTGTACAGTATCTGTGTTCCTAATGATTGGGATTGCACACGTGAAATGCGTAGACTTGTACATATTCTTGTCTATCTACGGTCTGTGTTCGGACATAAACACACACACAGCCAAACTGAACTGTGTCAAGACACATGTGAAGACGCAAGTGCACACACCTGTGACATCCTGTGACATCCTGTGACCATACCTGACTTGCGGACACAGACACAAAAAGATGCAGCAGATCAATCGATGTGATTCAAACATATTCAAACATCCATCAAGAGCATTACCGGGAATCAACCCATGACAATGGACAATTCCCGAATTACAGATGATTTTCCATGGATTGTTCCCGTTGAGATGGCCATGGAATGTTCATGGATTTACCATGTTTGATGACACCGGAGGGGATCTGGCCCTTCAAGGCCCTGCTGAAAACATCGACATGACATCGCCAGCTGTATGGCTTTCTGGCACCTGCCGGATCCGTTGTGAGGTGCGCGGCACGTTGTGAATGATGGGTACGGGTCAAAATTGACGGAAAACCACAGATGTTGGTTCATTTTTAGATATTTTTGAAAAGAAAACATATTCTTTTTGGGTTATTATAGTTATATAATATTATATAATCATTTTGACCAAAGCCCTGTATGTTGCTGTTTTGCTTCAACACAGACTTCTTGACGCAAAGTCACGCTGATTTAGTTGACCCCATCTCTCGATCGGGGTATGGCTCAATGTCCAGCCAGTTTGTGGGTCAGTTCTATGATTCTACAAGTTTACAGCAACCCTTGAAGAGACAGAAGCTAGTGTCTCAAGAAAAAAAACACAGACTAAAACAGCGGCCAATGAAACCAGTTCGATCTTTTTTTTGGGGGGCTTACTATAGTACTGCTACATAGTGCTACTGAGACTTCTCCAGTTGTGCAGGTCTGCCGCACCAGAACCTTCATCGACACCGATGCCCGGCCTGGTTGGATGGCTGGTACCCTGCAGTTTGGGGAGGCGCACGCCAGTGGGAAGATGCCGGTGCAGGGCATCCAGGGCTATCGGGTCTTCATGGCGGATGACTGCGGGGAACAGGTGGGGATGGTGGGGATGATGGAGTCATTGGGGTATACCATGGAATAGGAACCGCAGAAATGGATGAAATGGTGAATTACAACTAGAGTGCGGATTTTTTGGGATCTGAAACCAGCCAAATTTGGGGGGGGGGTTCATAATTTTCAGGCATAGCCATATGTTTTTTTTGGAAGGTGGGGTTTGGAGGAGAATTTTTGGAACAACTTTTCTGATAGGTGGGGTTAGTTGAGCAGTGGAAGCCAACTTAGGCCAAGTGGCTATAGATGTTGTCGGCCAGACACTAATCAATCTCCAGTTGTGTCAGCCACCTGTCCACATCTTAAACCTTCCTCAGGACTTCCAAATCTCGTGCCCCCTCCCATATCCCGCCCCATCATATCAACATATATCAATCATCACCAATCCCATCCTATCCGAATCTATCCCCAGGTGGGTCCAACCTTGGGCTACGTGACCCGCAGTGAGAAGTTGTACAGTTGCTGTGCCGCCACGGCCTATTCCCTGCCGTTGGGTCCCCTGGAGCTGCCAGCCACTGCGGTGGCCTTTCGGATCGCCATCAACACCAGCGGCGCCGGGGAGCTGCCCTATGGGGCACCCGTGCTCTACAGCGATCGAACGGAGACGGAGGTGATGTCCACATTGAAACCCATCACAAACTCATGCGCCTTGGAGTCCGTGGAGATACAACCGATGAATCATTGTTGGGGGCTTGATGTTGATGGTGGATGTGGATGTGGTAGAGTAGAGGTGCAGGTTTCGACATATTTGGAAGTCCATTTTGTGATTGTTATTGGCTGCAGCCATCTCATAACTGGAACTGTGGGGAACACCATCCAAGATGGTTTGTTGGGTGGTTTAAGAGGTTGTTTAGTCAGGTAATAAATCTGGTTTTCCATCCACGAAAGCTGATGATTTTGACACCTGACTCACTCAGCATTCGAGGGGTGGAAGATGGTGGAACCACCGGCCAGCTGTCAATCCCTGGTAGTTTCCCTCGGGTACAAAGAGGACCACCATAACTGCCCCCAGTTATGTTTGTTGATAAATTTGATAACCTGTCTAACTACAGATGTATCCATCCACCATAAATCCCAACTATATGAGTATTATGAGTCAGAATGAGTCAGAAGACTTCTTCCACCTATGGCGGCCCCCGAGATTCTTAGGTCCAGTGAGACGCTTGTGGCTGCTGACTGTCGTCTTGCTCAGCTTGATGAATTGAGTTGGCGAAAATGGTTGGTTGTTTCGGTGTGTCTCAATCTGGTTGGTTGGTATATATACTGTATATATATTATAATATATATATATATATATATGTTATGGAGTATTATGTACATATTGTATACATATGCAATTACATGTGCACATGGTGTCGCCCTAAACAATAGCAAAGTAGGTATTCGGGATGATGATCCTTACTGCCCATTTTTTTTGCATTTTGTGTACAGTCTCGCTGAAACTTGATCCATTCTTTTTTCCGTTAACATTGAAACTAACAACAATAGTTTGGGTCAACTTTGAGACATACCAATGCACGTGTTGATAGCGGATTCCGCCTGTCTTGCACTTCAGGACGCGCGATGAAATTTTCAACTCTCTCGAAGAGAGAGCCGCAGACAAAGCTCTCTGCGTAGGTCGCAGTTCTGGCACACACGCCAAAGTGGTTCGGGCCAGAAATTGGAGAACTCGTTGGTGGTTTGGAACATTTTTTACTGTACTTTTCGATATATTGGGAATAATGGTCCCAACTGACGAACTCATATTTTTCAGAGGGGTAGGTAACCACCAGAGAATGTCTCGGGTCAGCCGCAGGATTCGAGATCTTCGCTGGTATCACCGCTTTTAGGGTTTGCTCACCATGACATCTTTCCTGTCTCCCGGTGTCACGTCGCACCGGCGTCGCCTTTTTGGCTCTCAGCTGTTGTCTTTCAGACCAAAAAAGTGGATTCGCGCCAAATGTTTTCCAAGATTTCTCTCCTTTTTTTTTTTGGTTGAAGTTCCGGCAAAATCACCCAGATTTTCTGCAACCATTGAGGAGGTCTTAGTTGGATCTGTTCTGTGGGCGCGCTTAAACAGAACGCGTCGCGGTAGCCAGCCGCTGGGCCGCGGGTTGTCAAGTTTGGAGCTCAGCAATGGAGGCTACAGCGGCTACAGTATTGGACTAATTATTAGTTAAGGACCATATTTGATGATTTTGCTGGGACAATTCTTCATGATGATATGATTAGAATGATTAGAATGATTAGAATTAGTGTTGCAGTACCAGCTAGTCAGCTAGTCATGACGAATCAAATCACTCGATAAACAGATGACAAGGTATCGAAAGACATTTTGAAGATGGACCTAACATGACCTAACTCTGGATGGTCCATGATGGTCCATTGATCCTAATGGTCCCAACTATGGTCCCAAGTATTTTTAGTGGGTCCCTGCAAAGGTGCGGGCTGCTGGGCGATGGGCGTTGGCGCCAGCCGCGAGGTGATATGGAGATATTCAGCAACTACCCGGCCTGGCAATGACGAACAGTTTGCTATTGAAAATGGCCCAGTCGAAATAGTTGATTTAACCATTGAAAATGGTGATTTTCCATAGCAAACTGTTAATTTACCAGAGGGTAAAATGAAGGATTTCACCCATCAGAATGTGTTCAGATCGTTCCAGATCGTTTGTGTTTGTATTCTTTCTTCGTTTTACGTTTGCATGTCTGCATCCATATTTGTCTGTAATAACACACGATCAACTCAAGTTTTTCGAACAAAATACCTGTCATTTCATTCTTCCATATTAACTACCATTAATCATCATTAATAACCATTAATCATCATTGACCATTACCAACCCATATCAATTAACCACTATTAATTTATCGCCATGGTCCTAGTCCATGGCTTGAGACAAAAGAGCACCAGGGAGAGATAGCACCTGTGACTCCACGATCCCCGAACGACGCGGCAGGGACGCCGAGGGGTGAAATATGGTGAAATGGTGAGATTTTGAAAATGAGTACCCTCTGGTTATTTAACATAGCCATGGAAAATCCCTTATAAATATGGAGGTTTCTAGCTGGGAAAACCATCTATTTCTATGGGCCATCTATAACATGGCTATGTTAAATAACCAGATGGTACATGGAGATATTGGAGATATTGGCCCGCCCAATTTTTCTGAGTTGAATAGACTGACTGAAGATGTTTGAACAGTGAATTGAAATCAGACACAACTGACACTGGCAGAACTATTGATTTTATATACCTGTTCTTCCACAGCAACCTCGGGCATTTCTGACCAAGGCAATGGGCTGTTGTTCGTCAACGACCTCTGTCGAACTCCCAGCGACAACAGAAAGAGGTTCATTTTTGATAGCCAAGTGGTTTGAGAACTGTGGTGATAACAGGAGTTGTGATTTTTGGGTCACTTTTGTTGGAGGGGATTGAGACTCAGCATCTTTTTTTGGGGGTTCAGTCGTGGTTTTAACGCCCAACAGGCGATGCTTCGGACATGTGATAAAGCCAGTCCAAGTCATTTTGAATCCAGTCATAAATGCGATAGCACCTATTACTCAAGTAAATTTAACTACATGACTGTAAGTCCAGTAATGTATATATATATATAAGATTAATTATGAATACCTAAAATACCTTAGTTCCAAGTGGAACAACCCCAGCTGCTACCTACGCTCCCAGGTCCAGAAAGCCCATTCGATAGGCCACGGAAGCAGCATGGAACCTGAGAACGGTCAGCACTAAATGGGACTTGTCACTACATGTATTTTTTTTTTAAATTCGTTGTTTTATATGTTCATATTTAGACAATCATCGGAATCCTTTTCTTAATTCCTTTTTCTTAGAGGTTCCAATCCAATATTTCAGGGGGGCGTATGTTGGGACCTGGTTCCACTTTGTATGCGCATGGATTGAAGCTTGGACCCAGCCCAACCCAGTGGCAGGCTTGACAGAGTCCTGTTCCTTCGACTCTTTTTCAAGACCTGCGGACAAGGTGCAGGGGGCCATGAGCAGCTTAGTTCACAGCTTAGACGATCAGAGTCCCAGGTTGCCGACGGTTGCAGCGTTTTGGGGTCCCACCATCCCAGTGGAAAAGGTGGGAAAACGCCAGGGGATCCGTCTGCCCTCTGCAGCGGTGCCTCAAAAAGATGGTGGCGCGGAAACCCGATGGCTGAAACGTTATGAATTTAGATGAAGCTAAGGCTTTAAGGCAACATTTCAAATTTGTCTATGATCGCATCAGTGAGTTTGTGAAGCTACTTGAATTTCAAGAAAACAGAGCGGAAGCCTTGAAGCGCCTTGGCAAAAGGAACAAAGACCAAGTTGAAGTCCACACGATGTTGAATCAGAATCCATTGCTGAAAGCCTCTCAGTGTACCTCCTGATAGTGCCCACTTCACCATCTGCGCCCAAGGTTTGCTTGCCACCAATCATACAGAGACAACAGACACGGAGCGTTGTCAGCCGTTGAACTATGAGGACTGCATTCCAGAAACTCTCCAAAGCTGGACCATTAGGAGAAGGGATAGCCAAAGCCAATCAACGACTGCCCGTTGGGTTGTAATCCAAACAAGTGTAACAAGAGTTATGATTGATCAAGTGGGGTTGGTGCTCAGAACTAGCAATGGGCATATGATACGGAAGGTGTGTGTCTCCCATGCAGTTGCCACAGATGCCCTGCAGGGGGTGTCCATGGAAGACATGGGTCCTAAAGATCAGGATAATCAATTGCTTCAGTATGTGATAAGAATACAAGATATGTTACTATTGGAACCATTGGAATCTCCTGGAAGGCTGAATTGGGGTACTGTGGACTACCTGCGGATACCTGCACCGAGCCCCGTCAAAGGCGCCCAGAAAGAGACGTAGCTCGTCTACCTCTTCCAAAGGTTCCAGACACGGTCCCGGTTCCCAGCCCGTAACCTGTTTCGTTGATTTCGTTGTGCAGGTGCTGAAGTTGGGATACGCCCCTTGCTGGAGTGCTAGGATGGCTCCACAGAATTTTTTGGAGGGGTTTGAACAATCTTTTCAGGGAGACACCTATTTCTCCATGTCTGGTCAGGCAATCACAGACAAAGTGCTTCTGAAGGTAGTCCTTACCTCAGTGCCAGGTCTTTTGCAGTTCTGGTTGCACGCAGAGTAGACTGTTACAAAGGGAAAACCTCGGAAACTTGACGATTTGACTTGGAACTTTCAGGATGTTTGAACCCACGAACAATAGACATTCGGGAATTCTGAAGGGAAGATGATGAAGCTGCGCAAACCAAACCTCCATTGGCTGTGCTGCAAAGCTGGCCAAGGTGGCAGCTTCCTATTGCAAGGGGTCCAGCTCATGGCTCAGGAAATGGTCAAATATGGTGGCTGTCCATATAAAGACCACCCGAACCATTTTATAGTTCCTTTTCCTGCCGGTAAATAGACAGTCCATGAGTCCCTGAGTCCATAAATGTGACACCTACCCACTTGGGTGCAAGATCTTCAAAACATGCAGATCCACCTGGTCGTTTCCTAAAGTTCTGCACGCCTTTCATTGGATTTACCATCTCTCCAACTAACATAGAACCTGCCAAATTCAGGGGGTTGCAGACTACTTTCCTCTAACCATGGGTTAAATTTCATGGTCACATGGTCTTAGTTGGGTGGTAAGATTGGAGTTTGATACGTTCCGGCTGATCATTTTGACCCATCCCATCCCATCTCATCCCCACGTCCCACCATCCTGCCATGGCGCCCAGTTTGGACCGGTCGCAATTCATGCGCTTGCCAGCTGAAGCGCCCTTGCCCCGAAGCTCAGATCTGGAAAAACCCCGCCTGAAAATGGAATGGGGATGGATGGGGAATGTGATTTTATGTGGATTAGTTTTTTTTTTTGTGGGAATGTGATTACCCAGTGTACCCCATTTTGTCAGATTTTTGGGGCAAGATTGCCATAGTGCAAGAAGGTAGGGTGTAGGATCTGTTTTTTTAGTTAACTCTTTTTCACTCTCTGGCACTGCCAGGCGCATTCTGCTTGGCCTGGTGGAGATCCGAGATAGGCGGAGCCTTAAAGACGCCAGTAGGATGATGGTGTCTGAAATGTCGCCATTTGGTTCCTTCAATGGATCCAAATGGCAACACTTCAAGAGGGAAACTGATGATAGATATCTGATGATCAACCACTGGATTTCAGGGGTATTTTCAGCCCAACTCTTCCAACATTTTCCAACAAAAAATCAGTGACGTTTTCAGTCCACCCGAGAACGTCACCGGGCGAAGCACCAGGTGGTTAGAGCCCAATGTGGAGATCGCATGTGAGATCCGACTCTTTCAGCATCTTGGCCTCAAATGGTGGATTTCAGCAGCAAAAAATGGGATTTGAAACCAATGAGACAGATTTTTTTCTGATGATATAGTGGTTTCAACCATTATATAGTGGTTTCAACATGTTTCAACCAACCTCATACTACTGCTATTTCATCTTGTCTCAATATCATTACTACATTACCATGAAAAAAATAGGCATTTCGTGCAATTCCATCAACGAAGAATGGATATGGGTTTTGTTACAGAAAGATGATGGACAGTGTGGATGTCCCAGACTTGCAGCAATCTTGATAGACAAAATCGTGATCAACTGCAGGATTTTGTTTTGTACCCTTCAAAATGTAGCGCCCCACAAAGACATTTCATTAGTCGTGTTTGACTATCAACTATCCCAGTTATTTGGTATCATCTGGTTGATTGCGGAGTATCAAATCTTTCGCATATACCTCTAACTTTATCAGCTTTGACTATCAACATCTATCAACATCTATCAACATCTATCAACATCTATCAACATCTATCAACATCTATAAACCTATCCATAACTATCCTAGTGATTTGGAACGCCAACGATTTCTGCCCAAAAAACCTATCCGGCGGCTTCCAAGGCCTCGTACCACCTTGACGCTCGCACTATTCCCGGAGTCCGATAGCTTAGAGTCAGCTGGTGCGATTTAGTTTGTCACATAGACATAACTGACATAACCATATATAGACATAATTACTGGGATGTATACACATGTGTATACATTGAGTTTATCTATATATATATAGTCTCACATGAATATTGTCTATCTTAGTTTGTGAGGACAGATAGGTACGGCGCAACGCTGGGTGTTTTCAGGTCCTCCTATGCAGAATCCAAAACGTCAGCGACCATCAAGGGCGAGGTGAAAGGCATCCCGGAAAAGGGAAGGGATCCCGGAAATGGTCATTTTCATAGGGAAAATATGGGAACAAGGTGGGAACATATGGGAAACTGGTGATTTGCAATGAAATTATAAAGGGTAGCCTATTTTCAGACAAAGCCTATGAGGAAGACTTTCTGAGTAAGATTCTTGGAATAGAACCGTGGGAGTGTTTTGGACCTGTATTTTCTTGATCCCCAGATCGATTCCAAGCCTCCAAATCTGAGATATTTCAATTTTCCGCCACAAAAACACCATTTCCGTCGTCGTTCTGGGCTTGGCAGCTACGGCGATTTCGTTTCCAGGGCCTCACTCGACGTGGCACGTCGGTGAGGAATTAGCCTTCGAAGGTGATGCAGTTCGTTGCGAACCCAGTGGCGATTTCGAAACGGACGACGCTTTTTGACGGGGAATTTTTGACGACGTCATGGTGATATGAAATGGGTTAGACTTCAGGATCCCACCAGTTAACCATGGTTCCAATATGTCCATGGGGGGAATGTGATTGGATAATGGGATATGGATGGTGATAAATATGGTTCTGAATGGGATTTAATGATTCCAATGTCCATTTTAATGGGATATGAATGGCATATGTCTATTATTGGGGTTAGATTTCAATATGGTGACATGCCACCAGTTAACGACTTCCAATATGTCCATTGTTGGTGGGATATGTTTCTGGGATATGGTTGAAAGATGGAGAATGTACATGATGGTGGTGATTATTTTAATGGGATAGATGGTGATAAATATGGTGGCATATAAATAGGATTAAATAGGATATGATTAAACATTGGGATTTAGTGATTTAACATGAATGGAAAACCATTGAATTCAACCAATCAAATGGAGATTTTAATGGGGTAGAATGGGGATATGATATGGGATATACAACCAACAACATGATATTTGGGTGTGTCTGAAAACAGGCAATAATATGTTTTTTTTTTAATCGTATGGATTTACAATATATTTTTTTCAGATTTACCAATGGCATATGATTGGATCCGATGAATGAATCTCTGAGGTGGAGGGGTTTGGAATTATGGAAATTATGGGGACATTGTCATATTCATAGGAGGTTTACTCCTTAATGTCTTCTGATTTAGTTGATATGTAGTGGATATGAGTGGATAATCACCCCAACAATAGATTTGATAGACCTTGGAGTCATTCGAGTTTTCACCCCAAACATTCCATGAACCTGAGGAAAATCAATGGTCGGAAAGAAGACGCTTGATATTTTTGAGTATCATCAAGAATCCATATCGCTTGTCCAAACAATAGGAAGCGGTAAAATTTCCAGCTTTTCGGTGCTTTCTCCATTAAAAAACCCAGGTCAGGAGAGGAAGAACGAAGGAGGGCTTCAGGCTCAGGTCGCCTACCGCCGTTTCTCACTTCCTTGGCTCGGCCACGGGGCAAAAAAAACCCAGTTCACCCTGGTTTCAGGTGGAAACCCCACAGGTTTCCACAGCAAAATGGCTGGGATTTATGGATGTGATCATGGGTTTGATCTATGAATCACCATTTTGGCATGCACCACATGACTTGAGCTGGACAGGTGTTGCTGATCGAGCGGCCGTCTGGTGATAAACTTGCTGCAAGGGTGCCCAGAGAATCCCAGAGAGTCCTTGAAGCTTTTGCTTTCGATAGCTTTGGGTTCTGATTCTTACCCTCTGGTAATTTAACATAGCTATTGAAAATGGTGATTTATAGTGGATTTTCCCATTAAAAATGGTGATTTTCCATAGCTATGTTAGTTTACCAGAGGGTAGGGCAACAATTGAACTTTTTGGGGGATTTGGGATATCTTGGGATTTCCCTTGAAACCTGGTTGAAACCTGGTTGAAACCTGGCTGTCGAACTGCGGTTCTAAGGCCACCTCTCATTTTAAGGCGCGGGACCTGCACGGTGCCAATGCCAGGGCGGAAGCTTTGGCGGAAGCATTGCTTTCATGGACTACATGGTCTATGCGGAGCAGAAACAGAAAATCAGAGGATATATGATATGGACATATATGGACGATATGGACATATCGAAAGAGGCATGTTGTTTGTCTTATATTTTAGTAGTGGCACACAGTCCATGTTTCTTTTTTTGTCGACATGAGTTCTTCGCGTTTCTGACTTGTTTGGGTCTAGACATCACCTTTTTGTGTGCTCAAATAGTGGTGGTAAACCACCCGCAAGAGATGGCGTAAAGGACGTAAATACCACCCAGTGTATCTGTATATATATATATATAATATATCGATACATTAACCCAGCTTCGCAACCCAGCAGCAGTCTCTAGGGCTCCAGTGTTCCACTACAAATATTGCTATGTGAATCAATACCTATAAAATCCTATCTTTAGGATGAACATTTAGTGCTTTCCCAGCTATTTTCGTGGTAAACAAAATTGGGGGGCCCGAGCCCCTCGCAGGTCCCAACGGTACGGGAACGCCATGAAGCGCTCTGGTCTCGTGGCACCTTCACCACCAGGCTGCCACAGATGGATATTTTTTGGGATTTTGTTTGTTTTGTGTTGATATTTTTCCCATGTCATTTCCATATTTGTTTTTTTCATCTTTTGCGGTGTTTTGGAATGATTTCTAGCAGATGAGTGAGGATTTCGTTTCGTTTGATTTTCTCATGAAGTTCATGAGATACCCATTATTTTTGACTGAATCGAAGTGCTGAAGATTTTCAGTCTTTTGAACTGGGCTTGTTTTGACATCAGGTCCGCATGCCGGCAGTAGGGAGTCACCTCATGCAGAGCCAAAGGGATTGGGTTGAGACCAGGAGTCAGTTTCGGCATTGCGGTGGTTACAAGCTTTGGTCTACAGCCACTAGCATCCACTAGCATCCACTAGCACAGTGCTTAACTTAGAAAAAGAACATATTCCGGTCTTGTTAGGAACAGTTGTGATCCCCATTTCACCCCGCCAGGCGAGTTGGCCATGTCTCCATTGCAGCTGGATGGGCGGTTGGCTCAGACTTGTTTGGAAGAAGTGGAAGCATAGAGAGATCCTGTTACATACATGGAAAAACACCTTGTAACCTCTAAAGTTGGCAGGAATCCAACTAGTTATTTTATCTTAGTTGTTTTTTGGTGATCTAATCTTGAATCTTGAGGCACCTTTGACAGGCTATGACATTTTTTCCCCATCTGCAGCCGTTTTTTGCTGCTCGAGTGTTTGGATGAGATGCTGCCCACAGAGGCAAAGGGGGCTGGGGCATCGAAGTGGGGGGAATGGGTCCCCTGGTACCATGGGGGTGGCTCGGAATTGAGTACTCTATACCTACCCCCAAAAATGGGATTGTGTTGAGTTTTGATGACCAGAAATTGGGAAGTCAATGGATGAAGTATGGAATTGAAACCCCAACAGACAGCTTCACTGTTGAATTCAACCAAAAGATGGGGGTCTCAGGGGCTGACAACTTCACTATTGACCCAAACTCAGATGTGGCATCATTGGATCTCAGACTCCTGGAGCATACTCCTCACCGTTTGAAGATGGCCTCTGAAAGGATTCCTTTCATTCGAGGTGGAGGAACTTGGGGTATGAGAGAATATGTTCACCTGGTCCATCAAATGTGCCATGGTATCCATGGTCAAACGTTGCTGGATTTTTCATGGATTTTCCATCTTGGGGATTGGTCATCAATCCATATCAATCCAATTTTCAGGATTCCCATGGATTCCCAACATTGCTGGGCCGTGGCACCGTGAACTGGCCAGGGATCTCCTCTTGACAGCCATGCAGCGCGTCGTGATTCCCAGGTGCCGAGTTAAGATTTGGATTGTTTCTGAATGAAGATTTCCTGACGGGAGAGTGGCTAGTTGTGTAAGACCAAGTATATATAATTATATGTATATATATAATTATAATATATATATACAATTATAATATATATATATACAATTATATATATAATTATATATAATTATATATGTATATAATTATATATGTATATAATTATATATATATACACATAATAATAATAATAACAAATAATAATAATAATTAATAATAATAATAATGATAATGATAATAATAATAATAATTAATAATAATAATAATAATGATAATAATAATAATAATATATATATACATACATGTATATGATTATCTGGAAAAGGCAGTGCAGCGCATCGGTCTGGCCCAGCTTTGAGGCTTGGGCTGCTGATCCTGCTGGCAACTCTGGGGTGTCAACGACTCTGGGTGCCGTTTTCCAGACCGCCCAAGAAGAACGTGGTGGTGGTAGGAGCCCTTCCTCCATCATCATCATCATCATCATCATCATCAATTATCATTTAGTGTTTCCTATAACATCAATTATAATTATTACTATAAGTGTCATCCAGTAACTAAGTGTCACATCAATTATCATCGGCACCTAGTGGCAGCTAGTCATGATCACCACATCCCAAAAAAGTGACTTTGGTGCATCGACCAGCCACGGCAGGAGGTGGTTTCGCTGGTCTGGCCGTGTGTCGGCGCCTGCGGCGGCGCTTCAATGTGACATTGGTGGATGCCAAGCAGCGTCTCGGTGAAGGGGGGGCAGCCAAAAGATGGGGGGCACCCCATTTGGGGGTATGATGGCTGATAAGGGTTAGCTCCAAAAATAGTGATAAGGGTTAGCTATGAAATTTGGTGCCCCAAAATTCAACCTTGCGGAACAGGAATGAGGGTCAGCGGAGGGATTTGGGATTGGCTCAAACGTTTCGATCATCCAGATACAATGATCGCATCCATGTGAAACCTTTTGAAACGGTTTAGCAGTGGTTCCATAAAAATAATTTGGAAAAGCAAGCTGAGTCTTGTGCCAATGCATCATGCAATTGGTGTTCACGAAGAGCAGGTTGCATCCATGCAGAGTCATCCTGTGGGATTGAAGGATGATTGCTGCTGAGCCAACTTGTATATATATATATATGTACATATATTATATACATGTAATATATGAAATATATACAAGTAAGTATACATGTCTCTCTCTCTCTCTCTCTCAGTTTGTTGAAATTCACAAGTTGCACCCGAAACTATCATATATCAAATTCGATGTTTGCAGCGGGGGTGACTCCCAAACCTCGTGACTTTGCTTCAGGTATTTTGAGTTCGTTCCCGGCATGGTGCGACCATACTCCAACCCAGATCTTCATCGAAAGTTGGTTCTGGACTATGCAAAGGTGTGCTCGAAGATGAAGGCTTGGCAGTTTGAACATTCGAATGTAAGGTTGGATTGGCTTGGAATTAATACCCGATCTGTATATATATATATACGCATTATACATATATATGTGTATATATATATGTATATATATATATGTATATATACCATATACCATTCCACAATTGGGTTATGACCTATCCCACCAAAACGACCGGTGACCGAAGCTGAGAGGTGGCTTGGACCTGGGCCCGCTGTGCCAAGATCCGTGCCGGGGAGGTTCAGGGGGGCTAAAAAAAGGGGAGATCATGTTGACCTGTGATATTCATCATTAGTATATCTCTATATATATATTGTATATGATATATAATATGATCATTATTCATATATATTACATTCATATTCATCATGTTTGATATAGTATATATATATGTATATATACAGGTCAAACATGAATATATCAAACATTATATGATGAATATCACATTATTAGTATAACAATATGGTGATATATATATACAATATATGGATGTAATATATCAAACATTATGTAATATATGTATATATATATGAATGTATATCATGTTTGATATTCATCTGAGCCTCATTACTTGTAACATCTAGAATGTTTAATCATGTTTAATCCAAAGGACTGAACAAACTGATATATATCCTTACATGAATATAAGATGCCCGAGAATAATTACTAGTGATATTTGAGGATGTCTCAAGTAGATGAACATCCAAAGAGAAAATTATGTTGTGGTGTTTACAGAGAGAACTTGCCGGCATTTTGGGAAACTTCGCATTTTTGTAGTTCAGCAGCCAGTGGCAGGTCCTGGTTCAACCGGCCAAAGGAGCTGACTTGCGGCCTCTTCCGTATGCAGCTGGTCTTGGAAAATATATGATTCCCCCAACTGGCAATGGAGAAATGGAGTTTTGGGTCCCGGAGAAATGGATTTTCCAACTTGGATAAACTACAATTGACTATCCATAGTAATGGTCAATTATAATTGACTATCCAAGTAAAATTCCGGTTTTATGGTTTATCAGTTACAATTTTCTTCGGTTGTTGGTCCATTGTGCATCCTCTGGGGTCGTTGCTTATCACCAAGAGAAAGTCACCCCAGAAATAAGGTGCCTCAGACATAACAAATTCAAGCAACCTTTGCGGAAAACCTGGTTTGGTGATGTTTGGTGTTTTTTTTTTCTTTCTATATATATATGTATTGTCATATAACTATAGATATAGATATAGATAGAGATATGCATATGCAGATACATACATATATAATTCTATATGTATATTTATGGTTTATAGGGTGTTCAATGATGGGGTCCTGGTTTGTGAGGACTTCTGCGTTGTGGCAGCCGGTTGTGATCATGGCGACCTTTGGACAATTTCTCCCAGTGCGAATGCAACCAGGCTCCGGGAAGACAGGTCACGCACTGGGCTAGACGCTTGGTTGGTTCTTGACACGGGAAATTCTATGGTATATATATATATATTATATCATATATATAACTATATATAGCTATATATAAAATATATAAAATATATAGTGATGGCCTCTTGGAGTGCAGAAGAATTCTCCCTACCCATGGTTTCGCTGTTTCGCTGTTTCGCTGGGCAATGTCTCTGCGAAGAGCGCACACACAATGCTCATATGCCTGCTGATCATTCACTTTATGACCGATGTTGCGAGGGGAGCGGATCCAAAGTGCCTGGAAGGCAGGCAACAACAGATCGAAGAAGATGCTGGGTAGCAGAGAGAGTTTCTTGGAATGACCACATGACAATGTCACGTGATGATATGGTTTCTTTTGCGTAACGCCACCAGTGTGTTTTGCAATGGACGATCCCCAACTTTCGGATTATTGTCCAGCTAAGACCACCATTTGTTGGGGCATTTCCTGCCATGTTTGATGATCGAAGGATGGCCATTCTGCACCGAGGAATATCGAAATCTAAAAGAACTGGACGAGCGTGGAGCGCATGTGGCGGTGATTGGTGCTGGCTTCGTTGGGGCAGCTTGGCCTTAGTGGCGACCCCCATCGTTTCTGGACAACGACTTTACAACAAAGCTGATCATATTTGATGGCTTTGCAAGGGAAAACATGGCTCAAAATGGCTGATTTCGGATTGATTGGTACTTCAAATCTGGTTCATTCAGATCCCTATGGCCCTATGGCCCTATGGCCTATGGCCAACAATGGCCAGCGGCCAGCGCTTGCGCGCCATAGGTGGAGTTTGCGGCAGAGCTGCGGTACTTCTTTCCATCCCTGGAGATCAGTGTAGTCAGCAGCAGCGAAGGCTGTGTGCCTTCCATGCCCAAAGGGGCACAAGACTATATCCAGAGATATTTTGATCAGCACAACATCACGAAACTTGTCAAAAGGCTGGGAAGAAATGAAGAACACATCTTGGAAGAAGGGAGTAGTTTGGAGTCTCATCAGTTCTGTGTGTACGTTACGATTTTGGTTTTGATTCAGGCATACGGCATAGTGAACATTTCTGGATAGTTCAGAAGCTCGCTGCTCGCTGTTGGGATTTGCTTGGTGCGACTTTGCTATGTCCCTGTCGGTTGTTTTTGAATGGAATGCAGCACCCCAGCTTTAGCATCACCCGATGAATCCATCACTCATCCGACCTGTCAATGGGCTGATTGGTACCCAACCATCATGAGCTGATGGTTTCTATATGTTTCTATAAGGTGGTGCCCCCCAGTTGTAAGTTGGTTTGTAACAACTATAGAATATTGTCGATAGATCTACCATAAACCCTACTTATTGGAATTTCCCTGAGGGGAAATTAACATAGATGCAAAAAAACATGGTTTCCCGTTCGAAAAAGGATTTAATTATGTACTTTCATGGTCGTTTTATTCACATCGTAAACGTATAAACAAATCCCACTATATCCCATTAAATCCCACTAAGAATCTCATGGAAAAATCCCATGAACTCACCATTTTTGGCTGGTAAACTCCCATAAAAATCCTTACATTCGTGGCAGTACCTTGGTCATTCAGGACCTATTACAAGACCACCTACTCCGAGTCCGAGTCGTCCGAGTCCGCCGGGATCCGGAAGGCGGCGTTCTGGTCCGGCCTGGGACGAGCCGTTCCGGCGCGGGTCTTCAAAAGCGTTGGCATGGCAGCGTAGCTCGGCTATGGGACTGGGTGACTGGGACAACTCATGATTCACCATGATGATTCACCATGACATTTTTTTTGTTTGTCCCCGGTTTTCATCACTTTCATAAGCCACATTTGATGTGCTTGGGTCAAAACCGAGGCACCTTTAAATCGTAGGATGATTTCATGTTGGAAAATCACCAAACTCTGCAGTGATGGGTTGGACATCTAGAGGCCCTATCCCAGTCATAGCTCCTTTCCCCAGAACTGGTTGAAAGGATATGAAAGGAGAATGTGCCATGTTCCCTACATTTGGAGGTCAGATAACTGTGGTCAGGCCGCAGTTCCGGTTTTCCCTTTAAGGTCACCATCCCAATGGATCCTATTTTGGTCTGTGATGATACCTATTTTGGTGGCTCAAAATTGGTGATGTCTCGAATCGCCGAATCGCAGGCAATGCGACTTTTTACCCAAAAGCTGTTTGACGGAGAAGGGCTATGTGAAGCTCATGCGGAGACGTGGCGAATGGCTGGTTGGGCCAGCTTTGCTTGGGGTTGAAATGGCTAAACATCCAAGGCATCTCAGAATGAAAATAATAGTAGCCTACATTATTCAATGGATCCAATAAATGTTGGGTACTGCAACTGTTTTTCCAAATATTTCGCTGGGGGTCGAAAATGAAACTTTTCCGGTGAAAGCTGAGGAGCTTGCAGATTGCCAATGGATCTCAGGAGGGCGGGATGACTTGTGTGGTGAACCTGAGATTTTCAACGCAAATTCATATCAATTCATATCAATTCATAAGATTTATGACCTAACTGACCTAACATGACCTAACTGGTAAAATTAGGTCTGTTCCAGTTTATTGCGTTTGACACAAGAACAGTGCAGGTTTGCAGGTGCAGGCATTGGGAAAATCGACGAACAGAGTCTCTTCAAACGCCGACCCAAGACCTTGTGACGTCTAATGATCCAATTCTGGCCAAAAGGTGAGGTCTAGGTTGAAGTTGGTTTATAAACCCCGTTAACTATTGTTATCTCCCCCATAAACCATAGTTATATCCTATAGTTAATTAACCATTGACGAAGCATTAACCATTAGCATCCATTAGCTATATATAGTAATATTATGTTATATAAACTATTAATTAAGCTACTGTATAATTATATTCCCATAGTTGGTTAACCAAGTTACCTTTAAAGTTCGGAGGATGACGCAGTTCCCTTCGCGGATGGACAGATTTTTGCCATCGGCAGCTGCGCTGGCCAGGCGACGGGGGCACAATGATTTGTGTATGGCTCAATTTTTTGGGAAACCAGATTACCCTCTGGTAAACTAACATAGCTATGGAAAATCACCATTTTTAATGGGAAAATCAACTATAAATGACAATTTTCAATAGCTATGTTAAATTACCAGAGGGTAAATGGATTTAGAACGTTTGATCGATTTTGATACTGCAAAAAACATGTTGGATCATGTTGGTTGGCAGGTGCCGGGCATTGATCCTTTGCCCAAGAATTCCTTCCCAGCCGAAGAGATGGCAGCGCACGCAGCTAGAGACTCTGCAGCTTCACTTCCTGGTTGGGTCTTCGACAGTGTTGACCCTCCGTTTTCTCTCGTTTTCCTTAATTTGATGACGTTCTATGGTATTTCCACCCTGGAACAAGTTCACCATTGGTCTTGACTGGTCTCCAAAAAACTCACCCTGTTGCACTGTTGGATCTGAGGAAACATCCTTCGGGGAGCGAAGGGCAAAAGCTTGAAGCCCTTCAGAAAGTGGCCCTGGATGGCGGGCGTGTCGGCCACCAGCCTAGGAGCCACGGATGTTGTGAAAACCGGCCATGTGATTTCTGGAGGCTGAGCAGGCTGATTTTGTGGTGCCAATTATATATATTATATAAACCCTCGCCAATCTATACCAATCTTACTAAATAAATGGGATAGCTTATAAATTATATTAGAGTATCATCCCCAATGGGTTGTTGATTTCGAGAAATTTCGAGTGGTTTACCCCTCCAGCAAGCCTATCTCCCATCCAGGTCTCTGGCGCCAGGACCAAAGGATGGCGTGCTGCTGGTGAACAGCAACGCCAGGCCGCAGAGTGGCTTCGTGGCGTTGCGTGGCCGCATGGTGGTCTGGATCAAGGAGCTCATCCGATGGACTAAGGTGGTACCTTGCTGAAAAAGCAGGTTGGACCCCAAAAAATCTCGGGGAAAACGTCCGAAACTGATTTATCATCTTTTTCTTCATTTTTTTCCAATGGTTTTACATGGTCTTACAATTGAAATAGCAATATTTTTCATAATATTTCTAGATAAGCCAGTATATCTGTGGAAGCCACTGGAATGTTGTATCAGAAATCTCCTTGGTGTTCTCAACAGACCAAATTACAACTTTCCCACCAAATCTCTCTTGGACCCTGTCCACATCTCATTCCATGTGCTCAAAACACTGAGGATGAGTGCAGATTGGGCATCCTGGGCACGTCCGTTTGGCGTTTCGTGCACTGATTCTGCCCCCATTTGCTCAAAGCAGCATTCCTGGGCAGACTTTTGATGACCTTGGATGACATTAGGATGGTAGGATTAGATAGGATTAGATAGGATTGCTTTTCGCTGCTGATGGGAGTGCAACATTTGAACCCTTTGTGCAACCTCGCTGGAGATGACCCTGTGTGGCTGGAAGGGAAAATGGGACACGTCGCCTGTCGCCTTTGGTTCTACTGCAAGTGGCCTTTGCAAAGACCTTTGGTTTTGACGGGGTCCAAGAATGGATGGTTCCATGTTGCTAGAATAACCTATGTGTATAGGTGTACCATGGTGTATCCCATATTAGGGTAAAGCCGACAGCTGTCGATCCCATCAACGACCGAGGTTGGTTCGGAACTCGTCGGATGGCTGTCCGAAGAGGTGCTGATGAACTCTCAGCTGGGCAGCACCTCCATTTACCCGGTCAGAAGAAACATGGCACATGGGCAATCCCTATATTTATCTATATAATTATATATATATAGATATTTATAGATTTATATATATATATATTTATAAATATTTATAGATTTTTATAGAATTTTATAGATAGTTTTCCCATTGAAACATGTCCATTTAGGGATTTCCCAGCCATATTTTGATGGGAAAAGTCATCGAAACATCGCTGTCCCTTTCCAGGTGCTGAGACGCGCCAGCTTTGGTAAATGGGACTGGGTGGCAGAGACCTTGGACGCCGGGCACTCGGAAGTCTTCAGATTTGAAAGATATGAGATCATCAATTGGATCAATGATCAAAACTTGCGACCCCCTCATCTTGCTCCTGATTCTTTTCACCTTTCTTTTCACCTTTCTGACCTTTGTATATCTTTGTTCTTGTCACTGCTTTGCCACAGAAACGTTTCAGCGGCGCGTCGCTTTTTAGGCCATGGGTCCATCGGAAGTGCTGGAAGTGGGTGAGAGCTGCTGTGACGAAGCAGGCAGAAGCGTCTTGGTGCCTTGGCTTCGACAGATGCAGCGCTCCAAATCTCCATGTTTTTTCGTAGAAAAAGCTTCGGCGAAAGCTTCGCGAAAGCTGGGATTACAAAGTCAGGGCAGTGCTCAGAAAAGATAACCTCTGTGTTCCATTATATTATGTATTATATGATATATATATATATATGATATTATATCATGTATATTGAAGTTGTTTTAAGCTTGATCGACCTCTGTGTTCCTGGATTGGTCGATAGGAAGGCCAAGGCCGTCACCCGTGGCTCAGGAGTATGCGGCCATGAGCGTCGTAGCGGAGCCAAAAGCTTCCAAGGCGATGGAATCAATGAATCCCAATCCGTGGATATGGATCTTAGAAAGAAAAATGAAAGAAATGCATCTGACAAATCACATCAACTCACTTAATAATAAATATATATATATACACGTATATTATATATTGATATATCATGTAACATCTTGTTGATCTCCATGATTTTCGTGTGTTTTCTCGGCTTTTGGGTGCGGATTGGCATGATTGGGCCAGGTACTCCATCGACTGCTCGATGTGGGCATTTCATTCCGGGCAGACCAGGTGGGGCGATGGAAGTGATGGAGGTGATGTGTGTGGAAAACATCTTTCTTTAACGTCATAATGTGGTTAAAACAATAGTAAACCATCCCCAAAATCACCATAAATGGTATAGACCATCAAATTTGGGGGTGGTTTATTATTGTTTTAACCACATTAATGTCAAATGATATCATGATTTTGATGCGTTTTTGGATTTTGGACAGATGTTTGATGGAATTTGACTATGTATTTGAGCATTTTTTTTAAAAGTTATTTTTGGTATATCTATTAAAAACTATTATATCTGTGAAGTCTTGGGAATTTGATCCAGCCTGCGCAGAGTCTTGTCTTTCAAAATCTCTTCATTGATGATCATTGACGCATCATTTTGGCTGAGCTCTCCTAGAGTCTGATGATTTTGATGGCCAAAAACCATCAGCACATCCAAAGGGAGCCACTCTTGAAGAAACCGATGCCCCAAATGGCAAAAACTGAACACCTAATGATCACACAACAAAAATCCACAAACAGGCTGTGCAAAGTGTCTTCATGGGACCTTGTAATCTGGACCTTGCCAAACAGGAAGAGCTCACGGCACTGCACTATGCAGCGTTTGCTGGATCTGAAGAAGCAGTCGAAGCTTCAGTTGGGAAGTTGATTGGAGATCGGCACCAGCAAAAATTGGGACCTTCAGGACCCATTTTTGTTGGCTACGGCTCAAACATTGGATCCTTTCCCGGTGGAACCAGAAAAAAAATTAGTTCCTGCGGGTCAAGAATCATTTGCAATAGTCATTTCAGGGTTTGATTTGATTGGTAAACATGGCCCACTGCCCTCCGTTAAAGTAGTTGATCAAATGGCAACCAAAAGCAGGGTGAGTCGAGTGCCACAGTGATGCAGACCTTGGGCCCAATAATTCACCGTCCAATTGGGGATAGTTGATACCATCTAGTTATTTCTCACGAAATTGTGGGATGGTTTATTCAAGGGTTAGACCATGCTAAACCCCATTAAAAATCATAAATGTATCATAAATGGATCATAAAGAACCTTCTTGATCTTGTTCCATGTTTTTCTCGCTTTCCGCTTCGCAACGTCCCAGTTGGTCACAAAGGTTGGTCCCGAGGTCAGTACGTTGCTGGCGGCCCGGGCTTCGGTGGATGCATTGGCACAGAGGGGTCTGGACCTGAGCCGTTCATATGAACCACAAATGGGATGATTGGGATGGGTTGAATATATTAAAACATATAAACACATCATATTGAGGATTGGATATGACAGAAATATAAAACATAATTCTTACAGTGGGATGATGTGGATATTGACCATAAATGATGTTCATTTCATGTTGCGTTGATTCGTTCAGTCACACACCGGGTGACGTACATCAGTAGATCCTTAGTGGTGACCGAACTATTCAGAGGTGAATTGTTAGAAACCAGGACATGTGGATAATAAGGAACCCCAAAGAAGTTAAGAGCTAAACAAGAGTTCTTGAGTGGTGATGGGTCAATTTTATTCAATTTTGAGACATAGTGTACCCGGTGTAGCCCTACAGTTTGAGGAACGTTTGAATTGTTCCGCTGTGGCTGCATCAATATGGTGAGGAAACATATGCACACAGTTCCACGATATGCTGAGAGATTCACCTGGAAGGATGCATGAAACATGTTTGACACATCTGGTGGAATGAGGTTGCACTGACATGGCTCGATTCTGGACAGCTCGACTTCACGTTCAACAAAGAGATTCAGATATTATTGGCCATTGACGCATAAATCAACTATGTGAGTGTATATAAATATATATATAATATGTATAATATATATATATATACATGTATATATATATATATACACATTATGATATGCAGGTACAATTTTCACAAATCCGATCCGTCTATTTTACAGTTAAAAGAATCATCCCAGGTCCCAGCACCAGCCATTCCTGGAATTGTTTTCGTTACACCCCAAGCTGACACCCAGGAATCACGCCCTTGATGCTCGCTGCGTGGGGGACCCTGGGGTAGTTGTCCTCAATAGAACTGAGGTTGTCCAAACATGTCGGGGAAAAACCATCCAAATCCGATCTTCAATTTGTTTGTTTTCATATTTTTTGCCAATTTATTTGTAACATGATTAAATTTTGTGGCAATAATCATGGGAAACCCAATCTTAATTTATTTGAAACCCAATCTGAATTTTCATGGCAATCAATTTACCATGGGTAAATTTGTGGCACCGCATGGCCAGGCTCACTGGAAGCCTGGGCTGTTCTCGTCGCCTGCTGGCGGCCGGTGCGGATGCGTCCTTGACGGACGATCACGGTTTGACCACCCAGCTCTGGCGATGGGATAGGCCATGGATCATGGTCAAAGTTTGGGAACAGAGGCACGGCTGGGCATAAAATTGGTGTATATATATATATACTGTATACTATATTATGTATATATATATACTGTATACTATATGTATATATATATACACTGTATACATACTGTATATATATATACTGTATAGATATTGGTATTAAACTTAAACCATCCACACAATTTTGGGAGTGACGGAAGCCTGCTGGACCGTGGATTTCATCCGGGGCAGCTGTTTGGTTTTTGCACCCAAGGTCAGACCGCTGCGATGTGGGTCTGTCGCAAGCTCAGGGGATGCCCAACTGGGGGATATTCACCTGCAATAGTGGGGATTTTGCCCAAATGGGGATGCAATCAAACATATTGAGTGATAGTCTATAGCAACCCCCAAAGCAACTAGAAAAGTATATTATCACTACAACTCAGAAAAGTGCCCACTAAAACTTGGGTAATTTTAACTTTTTCGAAATCTTTCCGATCTTTTGGGGGTTACTACACCTATTGACCTATTACTATAGCCGTTTTTCGTTGGGAACCGATAGAAACATGGTCAGTTTGGATCCCAAGATCTGTGGCAGCGACAGGTCTGGGATGTGGAGAACCTCCCTCCAGAAGTGGCAGCGGAGCTCAAGGGGTGGGAGAAGATGGGAGATGGGACAGTCATTTTTGGGATATAATAATATGATATACTATGATATATATATATATGATAGAATGGTAAAACATAGTAAAGTATAGTAAAGTATAACACGTGTACATACAACATATGTAATTATATAATATGTATATGATAGGTATATAAAGTATGCATTACAACATATGTAATATTATATATAATTATATATATAATGATATATATATATAAACATGTATAATGTGGATATAACAGGAGACGATGAGCCAATTGGCAGATGGTTTAAGCCAGACATCACATCCCGAGGTCGACAAAGGTTGCTGAACAACGGGTCGGGGATCCTGGGATACTCTGGAGAACGGGGTTTGTTTGCGAATGTAGGTGTATATTATACTATGTGCAGTTATATGATTATATATATATATATAGATGATGATGATGATGATGATGATGATGATGATGATGATGATGATGATTATGATTATTTATATATATAGAGCTGATGTTATGTGTATGAAATCTATGATATATATATATATATATATATATATATATTGATATATTCCCATGGTCTTCTCCGTAGATTTTCCGTTAAATCCCTATGAGAGTTCCACATGATAATCCCAGTACATGTCCAGGCCGGAGGAGTTCAAAGCCATGATGGGCATCAGAGACTTGGACGAAAACTGTGGGATAGCCCTGGTTGATTATGCCGGTTATGCCGGTCATGCCGGTTATGGGGATTTCAACATCATTGGGGGTGGTAAGTGGTTTATTCATCCAAGATATGGAGATCTAGTTGATAAATGATGAAATTGATTGGTTCTGCAAAGTTCTACGAAGTTCTTTTTCCCAGAGACGATCCGAACGCCAAAAACGGGGAATGTGTTTGCTTACCTAATGGGATGGGATAGGGGCATGGCTCGTGTAATGTGAAAATTGCCATGTGGGATGGACCATCCCCAGTCGTACCAGTACCAGAAACCTCCAACTGGGAACGGTTACCATCCAGTTCTGGTAGAACTGGGGATAGGTTTTTGTTGGTATATAGGGAGACTTAAAACCCCTTCGAAGCCGCTGATTGGGTGGTCATTTTTCGAATCGAGTTCTCTGACCCATCCTGTAGTTTGTTGCTTTTTTGATGGGTCATTTACAAATTCTTGTTGGACAAACATCTAACCCAACAGCTTAAACCCCACGGTTATTGCTTATCCGGGTGGTTGTTATTTTTGTTTTCGTTGTTGCTGTTGGCCAGTCAGTAAGCCCTATCATTCATGGTCAACTCTCCATTCTTCATGTTTTCCACCCTTCATCCCCAGATTTTCCTTGTCAAAAAGCCCATAGAAACCCCAAAAATCAACTGAACAGTTGTGTCGTTCCAGTTTTCCAAAAGTTGAATCACCATTTTCCTTGTCTAACAAAACCCACATGTTGAAGCACCACCCGAGGCAACGGCCTTCATGAAGCCTTGGATCGTCGGCGGGCGTGCGGATGCCTGGGGACACCTGGTCGTGGGATGGAGGGATCTACCGGCTTTTTGGGGCTGGCTTCAAAATCCCCACAAAATTTGGAGGGAAATCCGCAGTTTTGAGAATCAGTTTTGTGATTTTTGTTGCGGTGGGAAAGACCGGAATAGAAGTGGCCAGAGGAACAATGAAGATGTGTGAAGGGCATTGCACATGCCAAAGTCTAGAATTGCTTATTGCTAGCACGGTGTGCTCCCGAATTGCAGTCGCCACTATCACCACCACAACCACAACCAGAACCATCACCGTCAACCACCACAACCAGAATCATGATAACCAGAATGAAACCAAAAATTGTCTCTCATAACCTCAACCACAATCAGTACTAGACACACACAATGTCATAAAACCACATGAAATCCCAGTTCATCAATTAGGAGTCTTCCAAATAGTGCGAATTCTTCATCTCATCTCATAGTCTCATAGTGTTCTTTAGTTACTGTATATCAATGTTCTATCGGATATCATGACATATATCCATCATCGCATGGAGGTTTCAATAGAGTCATGGGGGTACGCGTAAATCATCATTCCATTTACCCTCTGGTTATTTAACATAGCTATTGAAAATGGCCCATTTATAGTGGATTTTCCCAGCTAGAAACCTCCATTTATAGTAGGTTTTTCCATGAAATCAACCATCCAGCCATTGATTGATGTACCCCCAGGAGAGGTGTTGCCGAGCCTTGGGGCGGACCGGACCGCCGCGAGCTGCTGGGAGAACTGGTACGCAATCGGGGCAGGGGCAGCCATGGATAAGCCACTGGGGACTTTCGAAGTGGGATGATCCTCCAAGTAACCAGTGACAATTCGAAGATTCTTAGCATCTTTAAAATTCATAGTTGCAAATCTTTCATATATCTTTCTATTTGCATGTCCACATCATATATCCGTATATAACATGTATATCTAGATCCATAGCTATACTCGTCTATGTCCATTTCGACAAAATCTCTCCATAGGACATCCCCAGTTATATCCACAGGACTTGCCCTTTTGCCTGAGTGTGAAAACCATGTTTTCATGTAGCATTGCCCTTGAACCAATCCATTTCCTGCAGCTATATGCCTATGTCCTATATATATATGTATACACTATATACATACACACACACACTGTCACATACACATATGCATACTCATACACATACAAGCTATATATGTCATAATGACATAAAATCCTTATATCAGCTATGTCCATCTCTGTATCCAGTATCATCATTATCCCCACTAAAATGGCCATTTATGGACACACCCATTACCCACAACTGTTGGTGAGATGCCGTTCTATCCACATGAAATGCCATCAAATCCAATTTTTAAGCTTCCAGAAAGTCACAAAACCCAGATCTAAACTTAAATTTGAGAAAGTCTTACTGAGCAGAGAATGATTTTAGAATGGCATGATTGTTAGTGATTTATGGATCATTCCCCCATCATTCCCCCATTCTTTCCGCTGCCTCAGCTATCCTCAGCTGCCTCTGCAGGTGGATCGCCTTTGTAGCTGCTTCGAAGCGGCTTCCCCGCGCTCCCCGAAGGGGTCCCCCACACGGGCAGCGGTCACAGAGCGGTGGCTGCACCTTGGACATGGAGAAAGATGGGAAAGGGGACAACTCACTATTACCCTCTGGTAATTTAACAAAAAGCTATTGAAAATCACCATTTATAGTGGATTTTCCCATTGAACATGGTGATTTTCCATAGTTTTTTGTATGTTTACCAGAGGGTAACACTATTCATCACTATTCCATTTTTTAGGGATTTTGATAGTTCCATTTTTTTATGGATTTTGATAGTTTACTAGATCATACTAGATCATTTTTGAGATCATTTTCGGGGGTTGTGATGGGTGAAAACACTACGTATATCTAGGTCCATCTAAGTCGTAAATGGATGATTCTTCAGATCGCTCAAATGGAATGATCATGAAATTGTGGTGATAGATTATTTTTCCATATTTTTCCGACTGGTTGATATTGGGATAAGATGTCCATATTCTGGTGTTGATCATCTGGGGTTTGTGGCACTGGTGGTTGAGAATGGATGCTGAAAGAAATGGTTGGTCAGGTTTTTTGGATGCTGTTCCAAAATGGTAAATGCATGAGTTTCCCAGTTCTAAATTGCACCCGCTCTTGGGAGGCACCGATTTGGGAGATGTCAATATTAAGGATGCACTTAGATGATTTCCTGTATCACTGTGGCTGTCCCAACGTCTGGGATCTGAAGGGCGACACCATTTAAGGGACTTGCTGGTGCCAGCGGCTCACTGATTCAATGGATGCTTTCCAGGAACTTGATCATTAGAAAAGGCCGTGTGACCCAAACTCCACCCTGCAAGTGATGGAAACAAGATTGGAATGTGCCATAATTCACCAAAAAAGATATGATCAAACCATGTCAAGTGGGCACCCAAAATGTCAGACTGACCAAAGTGGGGTCCCCAAAAGTGCCACCTGACAACAAAATCCGCTCAGCTCAACTTAGGCCCCTCTTGAGGGAAGCGTCCAAGCCGGGCCCGGTTCGTCGGGGAGCCAGGAAAATCTGCTGGAAAGCCCATGGTTTCAGGGTTTTGTTTACCCACGGTTTCCTATAAATATTATCACATTTCCCTTAAATTCAACATATATAATCCAACCATTGACCCATGGTTTCCTTTCCAAAACAGCTTCAGGTTGTCATGTCCTGCATCCAAGGCTGTGGATGCTTCGCCGAAGTCTATGCCCGGCTCAGACGAAGCCAAGGCTCCAAAAGTCAAACATGGCTGGCTGGAAAATCTACCATTTATAACATTTATAGATGATGTTTTGGGGATTTCCAATATTTATAGATGATGTTTTGGGGATTTTCAATATTTTTCAATTGTCATGTTTGATTACCGAAAGGCACATGAATTTCTGAATGTGGGACTCAACCAACGAAACATATGGATAGAATATGGGGAAATGTAGTGGGAATAGAGTTGACATAGTTGACTCACCACGAACACCATGATAAATTAGGGTTTCTTCAAACATGGAAATCTCGCCTTAAATAGCCATTGCAATGGGGAACACGATGATAATCCATAGGGGGACATTCTTGGACCATTTTGGGTGTGAAGAATGGTACCAGGGTGACCCTTAAGACATCTCTATTTTCTCAACTCAAAATAAAAACACCCAAGAAAGATGGTGAACTTCCCATTTTGGATGTTAGATAAACATCCATTGTCCATCATTTTCCTGTGAACAGGTCTGGCAATTTGTGAACCTGGCAGGTCTGCACATACCTCTGCTGGGCGCTATCCTGCGCAATGCCATCGATCAGGGTCGCACTTGGGGGGTTCGCGTTCTCAGAACGTGGGCAGAACGTCCGACGATGTGCACCGTTGGGCCTGTCCTCCTGCAGAGGTAAGAGGTTAGAATAAAGCTGGTGCTTGCCTATGTATGGCATTGTATACAGAATATATATATATATATATGTTATCCATGCTATATCTATATTATCAATAATATGTTATCAATAATATGTATATGTATATCCATAATATACGTATTTATTTATTTGTTTATAGATGTCACAAATGCATAACGAGGGATTTCCATATAAATCAACCCCGATGGTCATTCTTTGACTCACCGGGCCGAGGAGCAGCTGTGTTTGATGCTTCTCCGAGAAGCAGGGGAACTTCCAGCTACTTGGGCTGAGAGGGCAGCGGAAAGACACGCTGCAGGAGCCCATTATGAATAAATTACGATTCAGAAACTTTGCCCGATTCAGCAACTCCGATTCAGCAACTCCGATTCAGAAACTCCAAGGATTCAGAAACTCCGGGTTGTCCCGATTCAGCAACTCCACCCTGTCCCGATTCAGCAACTCCACCCTGTCCCGAT